>ENA-OSIY01000421-OSIY01000421.1-marine-metagenome-genome-assembly--contig:-NODE-421-length-23508-cov-12.641159_pt1 | contig 23508 bp, 39 predicted proteins | sample MGYA00237884_ERZ534233 | MGnify/ENA primary metagenome ERZ534233 (study PRJEB26412, sample SAMN06343840) | marine metagenome | isolation source: estuarine water | place: USA: Columbia River Estuary... | reverse complement strand
TGATACGGCGACCACCGAGATCTACACCTCTCTATTCGTCGGCAGCGTCAGATGTGTATAAGAGACAGGTATAAATTGGTTGCACTTTCGTTATTATAAAATTCATCAACCGTCATCGTTTTAATTAATGCCATACTAACATCTTCCCATTATTAATTATATATTATTTATCACCTCAGTACAATACCTTAGAAATGTATATTATCCTAATGCCAAGGTATGTCCATAGCCTGCAGCAACCTTTAGCCAATTAGTCAATGCGCCTACTTGTTTTGGACTTGAGTAGTCGGTTGTGTTGCCTAGTCCTAGTTGACCGCTAGTGTTTTTACCCCAACTGTATAACTCATACAAAAACGTAGTCGTCTGCGCACCTAAAGCGTTAAAGCCCGGCTTATTGATGCTGCCTAGATTGTTATTGCGAATACTCATTGGCTATCCTACGCAGCAATCGATTCGTAGCTTATGCTGTAGGTAATGCCACTCGCAGTACCAGACGTGATCGTGATTGACGTGCCTTCCATCAAGTAGATCGCAGTCGTCTTGTCTACCGCTATCACAGACGCATTTGCCGGTACTGACAAGGTCGATATGATGGGGTAAGCCGTACCGCCAGAAGGAGCAGAGCCCTGAGCCACTGCACCGTTACTGTAGAGACTCACCGTAGCGTTAACAGCACTAGAGCCGTTGACGTTGGCACAGACTATCTGGTTGATCTTAAAGACCAAGCCAGAAGAGGCAGCGTTAGGCAGTAAGACTACCGCAGTTACGCCAGAGGGAGTGTAGTACGTTGTCGTACCGTAGATTGCGGTTACTGCTGTTATATTCGGGTTTGCCATATTGTTTACCTTTCCCTATAGGAAATCAGAAGCCCATGACTATCGCAAAAGCTATTGCCTTACCTGCTGTTACGCCTGATGCTGGAGTTGTACTAGACCAGGTTGTACCGTTAGACATTAATACATTACCAGACGTACTAGGTGCAATCATCTGTGGTGCGCTAGTGCCGTTACCAAGCAATACGTAGTTAGTTGTTAACGTAGTAGCCCCTGTACCACCATTAGCTACAGGCAAAGTACCAGTAACGCCAGTGGTCAAAGGAAGCCCTGTAAGGTTTGTAGCTACACCGGAAGTAGGTGTTCCTAACAAAGGAGTTACTAGTGTGGGCGATGTTGCAAATACATTAGCCCCTGTGCCAGTCTCATCAGTTAGTGCAGTAGCCAAGTTTGCAGATGTAAAAGAACCTAATGATGCAGCATTACCGACTGACGTTATCATTCCAGTAAGGTTAGCGTTAGTTGTAACATTACCAGAGGTCAATCCAGATGCTGTACCTGTGATATTAGTACCTACCAAAGCACTAGGAGTACCTAAAGCAGGTGTCACTAGTGTAGGACTTGTTGCAAATACTGCTGCTCCTGTGCCAGTCTCATCCGTTAATGTAGCTGCTAGGTTAGCACTTGTGGGCGTTGCTAAGAATGTAGCAATACCAGAGGCAAGGCCACTTACGCCAGAGCTAATAGGGAGTCCTGTAGCGTTAGTTAGCGTACCTGATGATGGAGTTCCTAAGACACCTGCATTAACCAAAGGAGAACCAGCAGAGCCTACGTTAACGCCTAAGGCTGTAGCTACTCCTGTACCAAACGCTGTTATGCCAGTGCCTCCGTTGGCTACTGGTAAAGCTGTGCCTGAGTACGTCATGGCTAGAGTGCCAGAGGATGTAATAGGGCTACCAGCTATGCTAAAGATGCTAGGTACTGTTGCTGCTACGCTAGTGACTGAACCCGCGCCCGCAGCCGCCCACGTACCATCACCACGCCAGAAAGTGGACGCAGAAGCAGAAGTGCCAGAGTTAAGATTAGTTACTGGAAGATTCCCTACAACACCTGTAGTTAAAGGAAGACCAGTTATATTTGTAGCTACACCTGAGGTGGGTATGCCAAGTAAGGGAGTAGTAAAGCTAGGAGAAGTTGCAAACACTAATGCACCTGTACCAGTTTCATCTGTTACAGCGGCTATAAGGTTTGCTGAAGAAGGAGTAGCTAAGAATGTGGCAACTCCAGTGCCTAAGCCAGTAACGCCAGTGCTAATAGGCAAGCCTGTAGCGTTAGTGAGTGTTACACTAACAGGAGTGCCTAGAATAGGAGTTACAAGCGTAGGAGAAGTGCTGTTAGCCTTTGTAGCTACAGCAACAGCAAGAGCGTCAAACTCTACATCAAACTCAGAGCCTTTGATACGCTTTGCGGGAGTGCCAGGACTAAGAGCATCCTTTGGTGTAAAACTAGTAGTCTTAGTATAGTCTGACAAGGCAAGAACCTCTTAGAAGGAGTAGCTGTTAGAAGGCATCTTACTAAAAAGCCCAAGTATAGCATAGACTTTTTAGTAAAACTACTGCGCTCATAAGAACGCAGTAGAGTCTTTACTATTACTCGTTTACTACCAATACAAATCCTGCATCTGGTCGATACGTTTTGACACCGTAGAGGGTATCAGCAGTGTACAGATCAGCCAGGTATTCCTGTTTGTACTGTTTCTGACTACGAACAGCCATTTGCTCTGCTAAGATAAAGGTATCTTTGTGAATCAACAAAGCTCCTAACAAACGATCACCTACTGCGTTAGCAGCGGCAGTCTCTACTTCAGGACAGTTGCTAGTGACATAGATATCAATACCATACAGTTGACCTAGTTTACCATTAGATACACCCTGACCATTTACAAAGTCAGAAGATACATAACGATCAATACCCATAATGGTATTACGAACACTAGGAGGAATAACAAACACGCGACCATCCATAGGCACGTCAGCATCATCCATTTTCTGAATCAGCTTGCGGAAAGCAGCATCAGTTACCAAGTCACTTGTTATTACTTGGTCTTCTGCATATAGCGTTAGGCCAGTAGTAGCATCTGAATAGAAAGAAGCAGAGTGAACAAAAGATGAAGTGCCATCTCCAAGTGTTTTAGCTAAAGCAAAGATATCAGAATCAATCTGTTTAGCCAAAGCATAGCCAGCGTCTTGTGTATAGAACTGACGTAGGCTATCCAAAGCCTGTACTTGGACAATATCTTCAATCAAACGTGAGTATTCATAGTGTTTGTTAACTGTAACAACAACTGAACTCTCAGTGTTTGCTTGCAGGGTTACAGCAGTATTCTCGGACTTGCTATAAGCAGCTCCGCGAGTAGGTGCTGGAATATTAATTACATCCCCTTTTTTACCTTTCATGCTAAGTCGTTTGACTAGGTTAGCCAATACGAGGTTTTTCTGATAGGCAGCTCTGATCTCATCAGACCAAAGCTCAGGGATAAAACTATTGCCTTCGGTAAGACCGACTGCACCAGTCATTGTGGGGTAGGTTGAAGTAGCCATTTAAATCTCCATTAAAGTGATAATTAAAAGACTCTGTTTTCTGCATACGCTTTCCTGATCTCAGGGGCTAACGTAGCATAACGGTCAGGGTCTTCATTCATGAGTTTAATAATGTCTGCCCTTCGGTATCTCTTTTTACCGCTCCCATCCTCTCCAGCTATTGCTGAACTTCCTGTAGCAGCCTTTCTTGCTGTTTCCTTACGGGCTGTTTGCTCAGAAGACACTGCTTGACTAAGTAAGTTCTTACGCTCTTTGTAGAGAGCAAACAACTCATCAGCAGAGTCTACATCCAGTTCACTGTGTGCTTTCGCTAACAGGGACTGGCGTACAGTTGAGGCTGTAATCCACTCAACAAACTTGGGATCACCAAGCACTGTCTCTACATCAGGGTGTCTACGAACAATCTCAGCTTGTGCGGCTGATTGACGGCTCTTGACGGTATTCTGACGTAGTTCAGCTACGAGTGGGTGCGCTTCAATAGTTCTATTGATTGCGCTTTGTGGGTCAGTAAAGTAATCTACCTCTTCGGCAGGTGCTTTATTCTTGCTGACAAGTTGTGTTTGCGTAGTGATGAATTCATCAACAACCTTACGAAGTTCGCCTACTTCAGAACTCTGACGACCAAGTGCCTTCTCAGCTTCTTGGTGCATCCGTACAATATCTGTAAGTTGCTTGCCCCTGTACTTCTCTGGTAGTTCCTCTGGCGGTGGAGTCTCCGCTGGTGGCGGGTCTACTGCAAGGTCTTCCAAAGCGGCTGCTTTTAAATCATCGAGCGAACGCTCATCAATTAGTTCTGCCATTATTAACTCCGTGACTTAGCATTGTGGAGAATTAAAGGGGCTACCGGCAAGTAGTTGTCCTTTAGTGTACCTCTAGCGAGGATTCTTTAGTCTTCTTTAACTACAGCTCTACGCTCGTGTTCCCTAGCCCATCTAAGAGCAGCTCCTGGGAAAGCCCCAGTAGGATCAAGGTGTACAGCGGGAGCAGATATAAGGCGTTTAGCAGGTTCTGAACAGACTTTACAGGGTAAAGAGTGTATAGAAGAGCTAACGTTGGCCTCAAAGCGGTGAGGAAAAGCACATTGGAAATCAAATATCATAGATTTTCTCCCTCTTCCTGTATCTGTTTGTGGGCAGATTCACAGGTAGTTTTAAGGGAGATAAGACCAGTTAGAATGGCTAAAGAGCCTTGTCTAAAGTCTAAGTCTCTAGAATCTCTAATAGTGGATACTTGATCCAGATGGGATATTGCTTGTTCCCAGTCTTCTACTAGGTACTCCCAGCCTTTAGTGCTGAATAGTTCAAAGAGAGAGTTGTAATACTCTTCTAATTCTTTAGTCATTAAAGATACCTATAATTATACCACAAATTAGCTGTTTTGTCAATCAATGAGTTATGGCTACAGGCACAATAGGCTGAACAGTAGCAAAGGTAGGAGACACAAAATGATCTTTCATGTGTTTAAACATCTTAGCTACTTCTTCAGGCGACCACTTACCTTCTGTATAGGCTATAATTGACATCATTATTCCTAATTCTTGTTCATTCCACATTTTTAGTAGCTCCTTTGGGGGCTTTTACAGTGTAATCAGCTTCTATTTTAGTTACTTTTGCTTCTAAAGCCTTTATGCGATCACGGTCTTCAGTAAAAGCAATATTAACTTGGGCTAACAGTTTAGTTATCTCAGTTGAAGTAAGCATATATTCCTCTTATTTGCGTTCTTTTACGGATACTTCTCGTTCTCTTAGGAGGACATCAGCTACTTGTAGCCGTTTCTCAAAGTCCTTATCATCTTTATTGCCTGCTGGGAGGTTCTTGGTAATAGATTCTAACTTAGAAAGCTGTAACTCTTCAGGCATCATCTGTATCTCAGCAGCATACTTCTGCGCTCTAGCCATAGACTCAGCAGCCTGCCCTGTCAAAGCGTCTGTCTGAGCTTTCTGGAAGGCCATTTGAGACTCTTGTACAGCCTGCTGCATCTGTTGAGCCTCTGGCGAAGGTGCTTGAGCCTGTTTCAATGCTTCTTTAAGCTCTTCCCTGTTTGACAAGGACATATTGTCAATAATGGACTGAATAAGGATAGGGTACAAAGGAGATTCAGCAGGCATAGTCTGTAAGAGCTGTACAAGCTGTGTTACTTCATACTCCCTAGCAATAATGCCTAGAGAACTAGAGGTAGAGAACTTGTAGTCTTTTACTGGATAGCTCTCAGGGTCAAACTGCATATACCGCCAAGCGGCTTTCTCTATAAACGGAATGATAAAAGACTCTTGGAAGTTGATAAGAGTACGCTTATGCCGCTTGATGATAGCACCAAGACTCATAGAGATACCTGCGGCAGTAGCCTCACCATTAATACTTCCAGGAATACCAGCAGAGTCAATAGCCCCTGTAGCCATCTGTAGCATACGCTGTAAGGACTCTGCCTGAGCAAAGGTAATCTGATCTACACCACCTAAGCGTATAGGCTCTAAGACCTCAGAGGGTCGCCCAATGGTTAGGATAGTCTTTCCTGGGCGCACGGACATATCCATGCCTCTAGGTATGCGGGTACTGTCAATGCCGATCATAGGGTGTACTGTCAACGCTAGAGCGTCCTGTCTAGCGCGTAGTTCAGCATCTAAAGCCTTCTGTGAGTTGTAGCCTTTTTCACATATGCCACGACCCCAGAACCTACCAGGGACTATGTCCCACGGGAAAGCCACAATAGGGCGGTCTTGCATCATGTAAGGGTTCTCTTCAGCTTTAAGGAGATCACCACCGTTGACTAAGACAATGATAGCCTCAACATACAGGCTCTTTGTTTCTTCTTCTCCAGTAAGCGATACTACTTCGTCACCTTCTTCTCTGTTTGCTCTCTCAAGCAAGATACGTGGTACTTTACCGTAGTAGGTAGTTCTACGGGTTTTCTCAGTCTCAGGAGATATTATGGTAATATCCTCTTCAAGCTCAAAACCAGTATCAGCGTCCCTAATAGCAATCTTTTTATAGATTCCTTTTTCTTGTAGTTCCTCAATAAGATGAGGTGTTACGTGTTCGTCAATAGCGCAGCCAAGAGCTTCTTCGACACTACACGCAGCAGGGTCGATCAGGAAGTTCTGTGGCAGGATAGAGCGCAGCTTAACCACTGTGCGGTCTTTGATGTTTACACCAATTGCCGTAAGCTGCCCATCCATAATAGGCTGAGTGGCAGGTGACATCTCTTTAATATCTTCAAGTATTACTTCAGCTATCCCAGTGCCGTATACACCAGCTACCAAGAGTGCTTCTGCTATAGACTTACGTATCTTAGTTTTCTTAAAGTCCTCATAGAGCTTATTACGCAGGAACTCTACATCTTTCTTCTCAGGATCAGATATATCATCAGTAATGTCAAACCAGATACCACGACCAAAGGTTGCTTCTTCCAGTTCAGATACAGAGGACTCTACTGCTTGTTGAGTAGCAGGGGATATAAGGCGCGATCTTTCTGATGATCTGGTTCTGTCTTCAGCAGACCACACGCCACGCCATATGCGATAATACTCATCATGCTTATCTTTATAATTATTGTCATAATGCTCCCGCCAAGAGTCTACCTTCTCCATTACCCAGCTCTCAAGGGATTCTTCTAGTTCAAACTTCTCTTTGAGATTAAAATCTGACATTATTAGTATCCTGAAATAGCGTCTAAGGGAGTGTAATCGGTACTTAAGAATGCTTCTAAGCCATAAGGGACTTTAGCTAATTGATCTACATAGGAGACAGCATCTACTAAGTCATCATGTACTAACGCGCTAGGGAATTGAAAGAGTTGGTCAAGGAACTCAGCTACCCACTCTCCTTTGCCTAGCGTAATACGCCCATTCTCAAAGCGTCCTTGCAGCGACCATATAATACGATCTGCTTTCTTCTTATTACCGTGGGTGAGTTCTTGTACATTAAAGTACATATTATTCTTACGCATTAAATCACTCAGAGGAGACATTACTGCTTGTCTGCTGATGCCCTTCTCTAAGCCTACTGCTAATGGTTGGTAGTCACGTACTGCTTGGAATATCTTTTCAGCAGTCTCTCCTAACTCCCATCTTCCTTTGATTATGTTCTCTATGTGCCAGTCACCATCAGCACTTACTTTAGTAACGGCAATAGCTGACTGGTCAAGTTTAGTATTCTTTGATCTCTTCTTGTTTATCTCTTCAAAGCCTGCAAGGTCGATGGTGATGTAGTAGTCTCCCTCTTTAGGAGGTTCACCATATTTAATCCATCCCTCTTTAAATATCTCAGAACCCATGCTCTCAAAGGAGGCCATGAACTCTTGTCTAAACGCATAGCTAGACATGGACTTCTTAGCAGCTTCTATCTCGTTTGGGTCTAAGGTTTCGTTATCGTAAGAAGTAAAGTGCCATGCCTTGTAGTCTTTATCTTCTGAGAGTTCACCATACTTAAACAGGTCATAGAAGTGGTTACGCCCCATTGGAGTACCAATGAACATAGCCTCACCTTTTAAGTCAGCTAAGGCTGGACGTAGTATCTGTTCCCACACGTCAGGTCTAATGTCTGCATACTCGTCTAACACCAAGTAATAGAGCGACACACCCCTCATAGTCTCTGGTCTATCTGCGCCCTTTAAACGTATGGCGATGCCGTTGACTAAGGTAATCTCAAGGTTGTTAACGTGAGAATTCTTAATAACAGGCGCACCAAGCTCTAGCAGTAGCTTCCACATAATGTCCCTAGCTTGCCCCTGTGTAGGGCTAACATAGAACACTGTACCGCTAGTGGCTTGTAATGCCTTAACTATGAGCTTCCATGCGGCTAGTCTGGACTTACCTGTACGCCTTCCAGCAGCTATGACCTGAAACCTAGAAGGGTCTGCCCATACTTCCTTTTGCCAGTCTAACAGCGAGACATTAAGCGATGTCATTAATGGTACTGATAGACTTGTTAACACCTACTATCGCAGCAAGCCTTCTTTCCATATGCGGCTTACCAGGTCTTAAAATGTGGTCACAGAAAGCCCTTGTTGCCTCCTCTGCACTCTTTTCGGCAGCAGCAAGCACTTTATTGACGTTTCCGTGACCAACATGGGCGACCCCCTTGTCCCACTGCCTCAAGAGTATATCCACCATCATATTAAGTTGCGATTCGGCAGAATCATCACTCTTGGAGTAATCTAGGTAGTCTATATATAAATCATATAGGCCACCACGGGGGTCTAACTGGAATAAACCATAAGCAGGGTCACTACGCTCTCCACGCTGTACGGTCTTATAATCAAAGGTGTAACCTGTCTCAATAGCTATATTAGCCATTAATGCTACAATCAGGTTATCGTCTAGTAATGGCTCTTTCTTAAGGTGTTTATAGATACTTTGAGAACTCATCCTTTACCTTTTAGTTTTTTATAGCATCTTCTATGAAGTGCATTGTTTTTATAGTAAGAGTGCATCAAGCGATACGCTATACTCTCAATACTATACGCCTCTTGTTCTATGCCAGGCTTTTCTTCACCTAATACTTGTTTGATCTCTTGCCAAACATGGACAGCTTCGTGTGTCAAAGTAGCGTACACCTCTACCTCACTAAGGGCTAGATCAATAGGCATACATACAATACAGACTACTGCGTCATTATCCATTGCAAAGGTATGCGTTGTAGCTCTTGCACCCTTTATTAAGAATAAGGAGTCCTCTTGAGAAACCTTGATCTTTAATCTCTTTAGTTCTTTAGTAAAGGCTTCCTGTGTTAGACATAACGCATAGAGTACAGGCGATATAATTAATACTCTGTCTAACCACTCAAACTCCTTCATCACCTTCATTGTCATCTTCGGAGAATTCGCCATCTAAATCTTCTCCTTCGGAGAAATCTTCTCCTGTGGCTGCCTTAGCAGTTATACCAAGTCCAGATATGTTTATAGTAATAGCACTTTTACCACCAGCGGCTGCTGCTTCCATACTAGATATAGGTATCATACGGTCTAGTAATAACTTCCATGCCGCTGCTTGGTTCTTATGATTATCATCTACTGCTGCATTAAAGATAGCTTCTATAACTTTATGCGACTTAGGCGAGGTCATCAACCTAGCTTTAAACTCAGCCATTGCAGCTGCTTCACCAGGAGGTCTACCTAGCTTAGTTAGCTTACCTGGTGTCTTAGCTACTATAGCCGTCTTAGGCGGTCTACCTTTCCTCTTTTGCATCTGAGTACCTATATAACTCGCTTGTCGCTTAATATCTAGCGCAGTTCCTAGTACGCCTTAACCGCCCTAATCACTTATTGATTACATTTAATGACTTGGTGAGCTATTGCAGCTTAGTGGTAGCAGTGCCATGTTACCTGCTGCGTTACTTAAGAGTATATATTATAGCATATTTTAGAGATGAAGTCAATCAATCGCTTATGAGTTGCTTAATTGATTCTTAATACACTAGATATTGATGTGTAATAATCTTTCCGACCTTGCCCTGCCGCTGTCTCCTTTCCTGCGGAGTTAGGACGATCCCTTATCTCCGCTGACCACCAATTGATTCTCTATTGTAATCAACCACTTAGATGGTATCGACAGCGACCTTAATTACACCAGCGGTCTAACTCATTAAACCTACTTTAGCCCTATTTTGTATCTAAGTTGGTACTGTAACAATAACTCCTACGCCTTCCCCTCCCCCGTACCCTCAATTGACCCCCCTTAAGTGTTACCGCTAGTGTTACCGCCTGTGTTACCGCCTGTGTTACTAATGGTAACAACCCAGGCTCTGCACTATATTGGTGCATGCTGTGCACTATATTGGTGCAGTCCAGGCAATGCACTATATTGGTGCAACGATGCACTATATTGGTGCATGAATTAATCGTGGGAGTAATGCACTGTTTTGGTGCATGGATGACTAGATTGGTACGCCTTAGCCTATGCCGCACCTATATAGCACCTATGCCTAGCATATGCCGTACGCTATAGCCTATGCATAACCTGTGCCAAGTTAGACAACATAACTACATAATCATATTGTGCATTAATTAAGGAACATTAAAGTAATTATAAAATAGTGTTGCATCTACTATAAAAGAGCGTACAAAGGGAAATGTAGTATCTAGTTAATTAATCATACATATATAGGAGCATAAAAAATGAACAAACTACTTCTTAACTATATAGACAATCCGATGACGCAAACTAATGACGCCTTACAAGAAAGGCTTGATTTGCATACCGATTGCCCAGCAGCACAAAAGAGCTTTCAACAGGATTTTACAATTATAGAAGTGACTATTTTAGTAGGCTTAGGCTTTAAGGTTTATAACTATTAGGAGCGCACACAATGAGAATGAGTAAAGCAAAAGCGAGAGAGTGTCTTAAAAGACAAACCAGATTACAAGAGGATAAGACAATGCTAACAATGACTAAAATTATGGATTGCGACACAGCAGAACACTTCTACGCATGGCTAGAGCGTACCGTGCATATTAGCGAACAACACGAAACAGAGGAGCTTATTTTTGCACTAATAAAAGAATGTCCCGACTATCTTGTGTCACGCTCATGGCCTGAGATGCGCGCACTAGCAGAAGCAACATATAAATAAATAACAGAGGCGACACAATGTTAACAAGACAACAGAAAAGACGTAAAGATCGTAAGTTTTACAAAGCATTCGTATGGGTGGCACAGATAACATTCGTGATATTATGCCTCACGGCTATGGTATCAATCACAATCATCGGTTTAATAGGGTAACGATATGATCAAGTTAAGCAAAGCTTCAAAGATGCCATGTAAATCGTGGTCATTACAAGCCCTAGACACTTGTCCGGCAAGCAAAAAACCAGACGGCACACTTGTTGATGCGTGTAAAGGATGTTATGCGACTACTAATATGTATCGTATGCCTAGTGTAATAAAACCGCGACTATCTAATCAAGTAGATTGGAAAAGGGAATTGTGGGTTCAGGACATGGTTCGGGAATTAGATAATGAACGCTACTTTCGCTGGTTTGACAGCGGAGATATTTATGATCTTAGACTAGCAAAAAAAGTTTTAGAAGTAATGACACTGACTCCGTGGTGTTCACACTGGTTACCTACAAGGATGTACAAGTTTGCCAAGTTTCTACCAGTGTTTGAGAGTATGGAATTACTCCCTAATGTTGTGGTTCGATATAGTAGCGACAGCGTAACAGGAGAGACAATATCGGGTAAAACTACAAGCACAATCACGCCCTATGCTATTGACGATACTAATATTATTTCAGTGTGTCGCGCATATGAAAGAGCGGGAAAATGCGGTACTTGTCGGGCTTGCTGGTCAAAAGATGTTCCCGTTATTGCATATCCAGCACACGGCGCAAGCATGGCAAAAGTAATACGTTTATTAAACATTTAAAGGTGAAATTATGAAAGCAAGGGCGATATTAAAGACAGAATACTACGGTAAAACTATTGCAAAGATTAACTTGCGCGGTAAAGGAATTGTCGATTGTGACAGAAAAGTAGCAAACTTGGCGCAAGTATTAAGCGCGGATTATTGGGAAGTACAATACGACTGCCATTGGTTCGATGCGCAAGTATTGGTTTCAAGTGTAAAGGGTATTAAATTAACACCTACACTGCCAGCGGATTATTGGCAAACAGCATAATCATTCTATCAATCAATAAGAGGATATAAACATGTTAGTATTTAATTATGTAAGTAAAAAAGTGTTGAAAGAAAACATAGGACAATCACTAAAATACATTGAAACAAGTATGTTTGGGGAGGAATACAAAAGAAACGGTACACTGGTAGGCGCAAACAGACCGCACATTACCGGCATAGGTAGAGAGTTTTTCGCAGAAGTTACACTAGAAAATGGATTGATTAAAAAGGTGAAATAATATGAATAATCATGGAACCGGAACATATGAAACTGTTAGTGTCTGCATAGAAGACGGGCAAGCATTCAATGCCATTACTAATAATGCGCGGTGGAATGGCTGGCTAATGCCGTGGTTTACTCTTGAACAAATCAGACAGATTCAGGAATGGATAGAAGATGGCGTTAACGCAAACGATATAAATATTGATGGCGATAATGTCTCTGTCTTTTATCATTCTTTAGCAGCATGAGAATTTTAGTAGCTTGTGAATATAGCGGCATAGTGCGCGAAGCGTTTAGAGCAAAGGGGCATGATGCCATATCATGTGATTTACTGCCCGCTGACGATAACTCACAACACCACTACACAGGTGATGTTATGGACATCTTACATGACTCATGGGATATGGTGATTGCTTTCCCGCCATGTACTGATCTAGCTGTTAGTGGTGCTGCATGGTTTGCACAAAAGAGGAAAGATGGCAGACAGCAGGCGAGTATTGATTTTTTTAGCCTGTTTCCAGGAGTTGCACCAAAGTGGTGCGTTGAGAATCCGGTGGGCATTATGTCAACACACTATCGGAAACCTGACCAGATCATACACCCGTATGAGTATGGGCATCTTGAACAGAAAGCCACTTGTCTGTGGCTGGGTGGTTTGCCAAAACTAGTAGAGACAGACAATGTTAAAGAACAAATGATGTTGCTACCTAAGAATAAACGAGAGCGTTTACACTATCTACCGCCCAGCAAAGATAGGTGGAAACTCAGAAGCACGACTTACACAGGTATTGCATCTGCAATGGCTGAACAGTGGGGGTAACTATATGAATGATAAACTGATAAAACCAATGCCAATAAAGCACATTCACAAGCCACAAGTGCGCTCCAAAGGAGACGCTGTGAAGCACTACTTTACCGGCAGTGCATGGTCAAAGTTCGCGACAATGGAAGAGGCAGAGCAGGCAGCTAATGGCAAGCCAGTCTATGTCGGTGAATGGAACAAGAAAGCCCAAATGTGGGATATGCAGGAAAGGAGTACACAATATGCAAAACAGTAGATCACAAGCAAAGCAGGAATTAAGCGCAGCACTAGCTCTGGAAGTGCTGGCATGGCAGAAGGCAGGCAATGCTATCAAGGTACTGCCAGCGTGTCAGTACGCACAGCAGCTATATTGTACGCAGGATGGCAGGACGCAGGAGAGTACGCAAGTCACGATGAGAGTTGGTACTTTTGTCCCCAGCATCGCTATAGTAAAACCTATTAGTGTACGTAAAACATGGGTATTAGATGAAGCGCAACGTGATGCTATTAATGCGCGTCAACGTGAAGTTTACAGGGAGTGGATAGATAATGGCTTAACACAGAAGGAAGCCGAGAAGATAGCTAATAAGGAAAAAATGAGACTCTTTTACGCACTAAGGCGCGGTAGAGACACTGAGTAGGGGTGGTATGCATAGCTATACTCTAAAGAGACTAAAGCGGTTACACCATATAATATAACACTTGTGTTGTATACGCTAATGACTCTTAAGAGGTTCTTTAGTAACTTAGTTACACTAAGTGGTTTATTAATAAGTGGTAGCGGCTTAGTGCTTGTGGCTATGTAGTTGATTGTAACGATATACATATATAGTGTCAAGGGCGTACTTGCTAAAGCATAACAGAGGCGTATACTAGACGGTATGAAGGGACGTAGCACTACGGGTATAGGGAAACGATAAGAAAATAACAGCGTCTCCTTTTGGAGCGCACAATGAGAGGTGTAAAATGATTGAACAAGTGTTTAATAGGTGGGATAAAGACGATATGTTGCTATACTCGGCAGCACAGGCGGTAATCAGGCAGTATATGATCCCTTTCCACGCAGCAGACGCTTATGGTGTCAATATCGCAGAATTAGAGGTGCTGGTGTTGGAACTAAAAGAGCTAGAAGTGGCGTACTTTAAGATGGGTGAACCGCTATGATGGATAAAGAAGCTCTATTGAGCGCGAGAGCGCGGCTAGTACGCTCACAGGTTGCACTAGAGGGTGACACGAGCTTTAGAACGTTAGACGGAGGCGCGCAGTATCTTAGGATGCTTGACGATGAACTAGTGCGGCTAGATAGGTTACTTTTAATCATTCAGGAGACCAAAGATGCTAGTTAAAAACCACATACCATGTCCGGACAAAGTTGGGTGTAGGAGCAGTGATGGCGCATCACTTGACGACTCTGGCAGTGTCTATTGCTTCTCATGCAAACAGACATTCAGGGATCAAGCAACGCCAGACGAGACGGCTAGTGTTAAAGCGCGTCCTTCCTTTGTTGATGTGGCTCACGCTTTAGCTACAAGCGATTTCGCAGGCAATCCAAGCAGAGGCATCACAGCAGACACTGCAAGACTCTACAGGTGCGCACACGGCACAGACAAAACACACTACGGCTACTACAGCAAACAGTCACCCGCGCAGCCGGTAGCTATCAAGACTCGGCTGGCAGGTAAAATGTTCCCCTGGAGCGGTGACGAGAAACACGCCTTCCTTTATGGGCAGCAGCTATTCCCCGCAGGTGGTAAGTTTGTAACGATTACCGAAGGCGAAGAGGACGCTATGGCGGCCTATCAGTTAACAGGCAGTAAATACCCTGTAGTGAGTATCAAGAATGGCGCAAGCGCAGCGTTAACAAACTGCAAAACACATTATGAATGGTTAGAGAGCTTTGAGACTATAGTGATCTGCTTTGATGCAGATGAAGCAGGCCACAAGGCGGCTAAAGAGGTTGCGCAGTTGTTCGGGGGCAAGTCTAAGATCATGAAGCACATAGCAGGTGCTAAAGACGCTTGCGATTACTACCGATTAGGCAAGGCAGCAGACTTCGTTAACGCATGGTGGAGGGCAGAGAGGTACACACCTGATGGGATAGTATCAGGTGAGTCGCTAAGAGAGGCGTTAAAGACTCCCGTACAACCACCAAAGCTATTCTATCCGTGGCGGGGGCTAAATAGAATGCTCAGAGGTATACGCCCAGCAGAGTTAGTGACTTGGTGTGCAGGTTCAGGCATTGGTAAAAGCAGTATGCTCAGAGAGATTGTCGTTAACACCTTGCAGAGTACAGAGGAGAGTGTTGGGCTTGCTTTCTTAGAAGAAACTCCTGAGCGTACAATGCGCGGCATAGCAGGGCTTCATATGAATAAGCCAATTCACCTGGACGGTGTCGACTACACAGGCGAAGAGGTTGATGATGCCTATTCTAAGCTCGGTTTAGGTCATCGTGTACAGTTCTGGGAACACTGGGGCAGTAGTCAGATAGACAATGTAATCAGCAGGTTACGCTACATGGCTAAAGCGATGGGTTCAAGCCTGTTGGTGTTAGATCACATATCAATTGTGGTATCTGGTGATGCGACTACGAATGAGCGACAGACCATTGATGAGTTAATGACTAGGTTGCGTACAGAAGTGGTGCAGCAGACTAATTGTAGTTTACACATTGTGTCGCATTTAACACGCCCTGATGGCAAACCTTTAGAGCTAGGCGCACCTGTACATCTAGGATTACTTAGAGGTTCAGGAGCTATAGCGCAGTTGTCTGATGTAGTTATCGCAGGCGAACGCAACTCGCAGGCAGAAGACCCTACTGAGCGTAATACTATTAAGCTGAGAGTGCTAAAGAGTAGGGCAACAGGCGAAACTGGTGTAGCGTGTAATTTAGTGTATGATCGCGCAAGCGGTAGGCTGACAGAGCTGGAGGACACGCTATGAGTATTGACACTATTGCGCAGACGGTGATAGCTTGCACAGGATGCAGTTGTCTTTGGCTGATGGCAAGCCAAGAACCGAGAGTAAGAATGTGGGCGGCTATCATAGGGCTTGCTGGTGAGCCTTTCTGGTTACTAACAGCATACCTGAATGAGCAGTGGGGTATAGTAGCGTTAGCGTTTGTATATGGATTCAATTGGCTAAGGATTGGATACTTAAACTATAAAGAGGTGGTGAAATGAACGAAACAAGAAAAGCAGCAAGAGAGTCGTTAAGAGTGCAGGCGCGTAAGTTCCTGGACGAAGAAGCGTCAGGGATTGCGTATGAGAATGCCAGAGCATGGGAAGCCTGTGACGAAGAGGCTATATCAGCGCAGATGGAGCGTTACCCGAAACCAATCATTAAGTGGATGAAGGCGCACACCGACTGGGCGCAGTGCGTGACAGATACTTACATGGAAAAAGAGACTATAGCCAAGATATATGCTGATCCTTCTTTGTTTACAGCTTTTGTCGACAATGCCCTGTTTGAGTTCTTTCGGCATACTCTTGTTGATTGGGAGCAAGACATACATGACGCGCTAGTTGACTCAGGCTACGTTAAAGCAGGAGGTTACAGTGACAGTAATTGAGATCAAAGCAGGCTTCTGGAAGCTAGTTAGTGAAGGCGAAGACAGTACACTTGTGTTCTATGGCTACTCTCGCGCTGAAGTTGAAGGCAGGTTTAAGAGTTGGCTACGCAGAAAAGACTTGGAGAAACTACGATGACACACCCAACATACAATAACTCTAAACGCCCTGAAGCGCACTTGACAGCCGAGACTAAGAAGTGTCAGTGTAGCGTGTGCGGGCTAGTATTCAGTACCGAGAATAACTTTGATAGGCACAGGAAGGGCGATTATGATGCTGTACGGTACTGCGCTACACCCTTAGAGGTGGGCTTAAGCGCACGTTGCACTAAAGCAGGCGTAGTATACGGGCAGTACGGTACAAACCCTTTTAAATAGGAGACTGACAATGAAAGTTATTATACATATGTACCCAGATGACGTACCAAAGGCCGCTGGTGTTGTAGCCGGTGCTTGGAGGGCTACAGACTACACAGGAGAAGAAATCAGAGTAAAGCTCAAGGGCGTAGATAAGGCAGTTAAATCAGAAGTCTGGTATTTAGCAAGCCGGTTGTACGAAGCCACTAAGGAGAAAGTATGCGCTGTCTCGCCTGCAATTGCTGCTTAAGCGACTACGAAGCTACAAGGAAAGGAGCTGAGTCGCTAGAGTTCGTTGATCTATGCGACAAGTGCTTTGAACACATACGGGGGTCTTTCGCAGTAGTTGAGAGAGACGACTTGAAGGTGGTTGAGTATCGCGAAGAAGATCACTCTCGCGACAAAGACATGGAAGACCCAGGCGACTATTAATGTCAATACTCTACTTAGACATAGAAACTAACATGGCACACAGCATTATCTGGTGTGCTGGTTACTCTATTGATGGTGCAGAGCCTAATATTACTACTAGCCCGCATGAGGTTAAGGCTCTTATTGATGCTGCCAGCAATGTAGTAGGGCATAACATCATAGGCTTTGATGCGCCAGTGCTTGCTAAGGTATGGGGTGTATCTATACCTACTAAGAAGCTAGTGGACACTTTAGTGCTATCGCGCTTATTAACACCATCATTAGAAGGTGGTCATTCTTTAGCTGCATGGGGTGAGAGGCTGAGACAGCCGAAGGGAGAATTTACAGACTATGACGCAGGTTACTCTGAAGAGATGGCTAACTACTGTAAGCAGGACATAGTAGTTACAATAGCTTTACACAATAGACTTGTCAGGGAATTAGCGAGTAATGAGTTCTCAGCAGAGTCTATAGACCTAGAGCGTCAGGTAGCTATTATCATAGATGAACAGGTAAGACATGGCTTCTGTTATGACTTGATCGCGGGCTTTGCTCTGGACGCTCAATGCACAAAGAGAATGGGCGAGATAGAGGAATTCTTTGCTACTAGATTCCCATCACGAACTGTTCAGTTATACTCTGTAGCTACAAAGAAGCCCTTGAAGCCCTATGAGGACACCTTCAACATAAGCTCGCGGGTACAGATCGCTGAGAGATTGTTTGAGGTTGGGCAAGGCCACCAGTTGACTAGAAAGACAGACACTGGACGCTATAGCATAGACGAAGAAGCATTAAAGAATGTAGACGGTAAAGAGGCTGCATTGTTAGTAGAGTTTCTGACATTACAGAAGCGCAGCGGCTTATTGGCTCAGTGGAATAAGTACACAACACCGGCAGGTAGAGTACATGGCAGGGTAATCACCAATGGCGCAGTCACTGGTAGAATGACTCACCTAAGTCCTAACATGGCACAAGTACCTAGTTGCACAAACTACTTAGGCAAAGAGTGTAGAGGATTGTTTCACGCAGCGTATGGTAAGAGACTTGTAGGCATAGATGCTAGTTCGCTAGAGCTAAGGATGCTCGCGCACTATATGCAAGACGCTGATTATACAAAGACAGTAGTCGAAGGTAACAGTGATGATGGCACAGATGTACACACCAGGAATCAGAAGAGCGCAGGATTAGCGACTAGGGCGCAGGCAAAGACCTTTATATATGCTTTCCTCTATGGCGCAGGCGCAGGTAGGATAGGGCAGACCATAGGCGGTACTCCCAGAGACGGGCAACAGTTAATCAATTCTTTTATGGAACATACGCCAGCACTAAAGACCTTGAAGTCTAAAGTGGATAAACTAGCAGAGAGAGGATTCATAAAGGGCTTAGACGGTAGGAGGCTCTTAATCAGGTCTGCTCATTCCTCATTGAATGTATTACTACAGGGCGCAGGCGCAATAGTAATGAAGAAGGCTTTAGTGCTTCTGTACTTGAAGATAAAACAAGCCAAGTTAGACGCTAAGTTTGTAGCTAATGTGCATGATGAGTGGCAGTTGGAGTGCGCAGAGAAGGACGCAGAGAGAGTAGGACAGATGGGAGTATTATCTATTAAGGAAGCTGGGGAGCATTTTAAGATGCGATGCCCCTTAGATGGTGCTTACAAGGTAGGGATCACGTGGCGCGATACTCATTAAAGGAGCAGGCATGAAACTAGAACTAACAGCAGAGCAGATAGACAAAGTTGTAGCTAAAGAGATGAAGAGACTTAGGGAAGAGTTAGTGTGTTATGCTTCCAGCCCTCATACAGAGCTTAAAGAGCATAATGTATTAATAGCAGCATCGTTAGTGATACAGAGTTATTATAGAGTTGACAAATATTAAGAACAGCCTTAATATCAACTTGTTACACCCCTGAAACATAAATGCCCTAATGGGTAGGAGATACAAAGATGGCAAACACTATAGTACGTTTAGACAATGTGGAACTCCAGTGGGCTTGCTTTAACGCCACTAATGACATGAGCGATAAGTATCAAGTAGACCTTGTGAACCTATCGCCAGAGAATGTAGCCAAGTTGGAGTCTTTAGGATTAGTAGCACGATTCAGGGAAGATAAACCAGACAAAGGTAGATTCATTGTGCCTAAGTCTATACACCCTATTGTACCAGTGAGGGTAGACGGTAGCATCATCACTGATGCAGTTGGCAATGGTAGTAGAGCTACAGTCTTAATGACCTACTACATCCCAAAGCGCAAGCCCGTAGGCGCACCTGAGCGTAGTCCCAGCTTAGTTAAGATCACAGTTAATGATCTAATTGTGTATAACAAGGATGCTCCTACAGCAATCTCAGACGCTGATCTCTAATGTTACTCATTGACGGGGATATAGTCTGCTATCGTACGGCATTCAGTAGAGAGCCTAGTAGTCTTACTGAGTATTGTGCGCTGGCAGACAAGTATATCACTAACATTGTCCGTAATGCCTCACCTGACATAAAAGACTACAAAGTCTTCTTGACAGGTAAAGGCAATTACAGGAAAGAGATATCAGTTACTACGGAGTACAAAGGTACTAGGGCAAAGGAAAAGCCTGAGTACCTTGAAGCTGTACGCCAGCACCTCATAGCGACACACTTAACACAAGTGTCCGCAGGTGAGGAAGCTGATGATCTCATAGCCATCGAAGCCACAACAAGAGGCTTAAAGAGCGTCATTTGCTCAATTGACAAAGACTTCAACCAAGTTCCTGGTTGGCATTATAACTTTGTTAAGAATGACCGCTTCCATGTATCAAAAGCTGAAGGGATGCGCTTCTTCTACTCCCAGATCATCATTGGGGACAGATCAGACAATATCTTAGGAGTACATGGTATTGGCGAGAAGAAGGCTGCTATTGCACTTAAGGGATGTAAGACTGAGTATGAACTTTATAGCAAGTGTGTAGAGTTGCTAGGCTCAGCAGAAAGAGTGCAAGAGAATGGACTCTTGTTGTGGCTAAGACGTTATGAAGGTCAGATGTGGACTCCTCCTTTACCTAAAGGGATTGCTAATGAAGAAGAAGCTAAAACCGCCTAAAGGTTACGACTCTTGGTTTGAGTATGACTTACACAGCCTACAGCTAAAGGGATGTCAGTGTCACACAGCTAAGGTTGCGTATGTACAAGAGAGGAGCTACGAACCTGACTTCATTAGACAGGAAGGAAGTAAGACTATTTACATAGAAGCTAAGGGACGATTCAGGGACAGATCAGAAGCCCGTAAGTATGTAGATGTGAAAGCAGCCTTGAGCGAAGGCAGCGAGCTAGTGTTTGTCTTCTGGAATCCTAAGACTCCCATGCCGGGCTCTCAGCGCAGGGCAGACGGTAGTAGGCTCACTCATGGCGAGTGGGCTGAACTACAAGGACTTAGGTACTATACTGCTGAGACTCTACCTAAAGCATGGAGCAAGTAATGAGAATATTAGTGATACCTGACACACAGGTTAAGGCTGATGTACCCATGCAGCACCTGAGATGGGCGGGGCAGTACGCTGTAGCTACAAAGCCCAATGTGATAGTCTGCATAGGTGACTGGTGGGATATGCCTAGTCTTAGCAGTTATGACAAGGGCAAGAAGACCTTTGAAGGACGGCAGTACACTAAGGATATACAAGCAGGCAAGGACGGCATGAGCTTGTTTATGACTCCTATTCGCGAAGAGCAAGAACGTCTAAGGCGCAACAAGGAGAAGCTCTGGAAGCCCCGTATGGTGTTTACTATGGGTAACCATGAGAACAGGCTTATGCGAGCTATTAATGACGACCGTAAGCTAGAAGGGCTTATCAGCTATGGTGACTTAGGGCTTCAAGGATGGGGCTTTGAGGTCGTAGACTTCCTAGAGGTAGTGGTAATCGAAGGTGTTGCCTTCAGCCACTATTTCACTTCAGGGACTATGGGCAGACCAGTCACCAGTGCTAGGGCGTTACTGACTAAGAAACACATGAGTTGTGTTATGGGGCATGTACAGGACAGGGATATAGCCTATGCCCGTAAAGGAGATGGAACAGCAATGACAGGCATCTTTGCTGGCGTCTTTTACCAGCACACCGAGGACTACTTAGGTGGGCAGGGTAATGATAGCTGGAGAGGTATATGGATGCTAAATGATGTTAAAAACGGCTCATTTGACGAGATGCCAATCAGCCTAGAGTATCTAAGGAGGAAATATGGTAGGAACAGCTAAAGAATGGGATGACTTTGCCCATAAGCGTAACATATCTTCTACGGACTTTATGGAAGATAAGGTATACGATGAGGTACATAAGCCTGCTCATTACAACTCAGGCAAGGTAGAGGCCATAGAAGCCATAGAAGCGTCAATGTCCACTGAAGAGTTTAAAGGCTACCTAAAAGGTAACGCATTGAAGTACCTATGGCGTTATGCCTACAAAGGCAAGCCTACACAAGACCTAGCTAAGGCGGAGTGGTATTTAGCACGTCTGAGGGCAGTGAATACAGGCTCTCCAGAGCAAGTGCGACACCCACCCCTGTAGGGTAGTACAGGGTCGCTGTCGCACTCAGCCCAGTTCCCGTAGTAGAAGACGCTTAAGCCTCTAAGTAGCCCCTTACCGGACAATCTACTTAGGGGCTTCTTTTTATTTAGCCGCTTGTTGCGCTGCTAGTTCTTCGCCTTCTTGCGCAAGCTCTATTTTAGATATAAGCGTAGTATTAAGGGTACGGCTAAGTTGCTTTAAATACTTCTCTAGGTCTAGTTTATTGGCCTTATAAGCATCAGTAGTTTTCAGTATCCTGTCTAAAGCCGCTGGGTTTAACAACAAAGATGCCATTTCATCATCGCGCTTTGCCCCTGTCTTTTTAGAGAACCAACGAGAGAATATGATAGATGCCTTTTGCTGTACGCTAGATATTCTATCACGAAATAGAGAGCCAGCTTGAGGTAAGCTAGTCCCTAATACTCGCTGTAAGGGGTCTACTTCTTTAAAGGAAAAAGCAAAACTAAGTCCAGACGGATCAATTTTGCCTAAGATGTCGTTAACATCCACTAATGAATCTACGCTTTTGACATAGGTAGAGCCAAACCAAGAATTAAAAGTTCCTTCGTGCTTCTTAATGAACTGGCGAGAATCTTTATCAGCAAAAGCATTATTTAACAAAGCTGCTCTGACACCCTGTCTTGCCATATGAGCAGACTCAGGAGAGAAGTTTCTGATAGATTTAAGATACTCATCGCTTTTTGCAGGACTTGTGAGTATCTCTGAAATAACTTTAGGAAGTCCTATTTTATAGACATTAGTAAATAAATGATTGGTAGATTGTTCAGCAAATTTAGCATACTCCATATCTAAAGTAGCTACTCTACTCTCGTATGCTTTTACCGTCCTTCCTACATCCCCCAGCTCAGCCGCAAGGCCTGGCACTGTAGCTATAAGCCCTCTGTTAGCCTGTAAGAAGGCAGCGTATTGATCTGGTCTAAAGTCCCCCGCAGTATTAAATGCCTTGCTTCCTAGTCTAAGTAGGATAGCATCTTTAACAACAGGGATTCCATCAGCCCCAGCAAGATTAAGAAAGTCTCTAGCCTGCTCTGGGCGAGATAAAGCCCTGCCTACCTGCTCTCTAAAGTTAAGCGAATCTAACTGCCTGACACCCGCTGTGTTCATAGGCACTCCTATCTTTTTGTAGTAGGAAGTATCTACAGCTTTATAGGCATCGCCAAAACGTGGGATAGCTGCTATTTCTCCGTCCAGTGTACTCTTAAGCATTGTAAGAGCAGGTAGTACATTAGTTACGCCCTGCTTTGCTGCTCTTAAAGACTTGTTTACTTCCTGCTTTAAAGAATCTAATTGCTCTAAAGAAAGTTCGCGGAACTGTACGCCTGCTATCTCTGTAGGAAGTCTCTCCCCTGAAAGCAACTGCTGCATAGTAGGCTTAGGTGCTGCATCTTTTGGTATAGTAGGGGCTAAAAGTGTATTCATTTTGTTTACTAAAACAGGAAAAGGTGTAAATATCTTAGACTTAAGAAGAGTATCTACTTTCCCATATAACGCAGCTACAGACTCTTTAGGGAATACAACACCTTCAGCTGCGTATTTATCAAAAAGCCTTTTGTACTCAGCACTTACTTCTGTACGCGCAGTGGCTTCTCTTGCGTCTATTAAATTACC
>ENA-OSIY01000418-OSIY01000418.1-marine-metagenome-genome-assembly--contig:-NODE-418-length-23587-cov-7.879073_pt1 | contig 23587 bp, 18 predicted proteins | sample MGYA00237884_ERZ534233 | MGnify/ENA primary metagenome ERZ534233 (study PRJEB26412, sample SAMN06343840) | marine metagenome | isolation source: estuarine water | place: USA: Columbia River Estuary... | reverse complement strand
GCACTGCAGCTGGCAGAGACTGCCAAGCCCGGCAGTGTGATTCTGTGCATGCTTCCAGATAGCGGTGAGCGCTATCTGTCATCACCATTGTTTGAAGGTGTGGGTGAAGAGATGGATGCCGACGAGCTGGCACTGTCGCTGTCGACTCCCAGTTTTCATCTTGACGAATAGTCTGTAGCTTAAACAACCGACGTTATCACTTTTGACGTTGCGCAAAAGCCTCTAGCTGCGCCGCTGTAGCTGGAGGCTGGTGCTCCGCTTTCCACTCACTGTAGGGCATGCCATAGATGGCTTCCCGAGCTTGATCAGCGGTTATAGCCATATCCCGCTCCTCGGCCGCGGCCAAATACCATTTGCCGAGACAGTTGCGGCAAAAACCCGCGAGTATCATCAGGTCTATATTCTGCACGTCTTTATTACTATCCAAATGGTCTAGAAGTTTTCTAAAGGTTGCTGCTTCAAGCTCTGTAGTGGCGCTGCTCATAATATTATCTCTAATTCAAAGGTGGAGGTTTCCAAAGAAGGTTCGCGGAAATCTTGCTGCATAGTTTAGCCTCTTTCGGGTTTCAGCGGCAGTCGCCTAACAAATACGTCGAGCGGGTATCTCTGTGCGTTTAAGCGGATACTGCGATGTTATGCCCGGGGACTGCTCATGTAGTATTCGACTCACGCCAACGGTATCAGGCCAAAGTACTTGGGTGCCGCGATAAAAAACTAACTAAGGACATGTGCATGACGCCGAAAAAATTATCACTGGCTGGTTCAGTCACTACTGTATCTGCAACTGCCTCCAGCGACGAAGATCAGGCCGTATCTGAGCCAACGGTCTCTGCAATTGATTCAACACCTGGTCTGTCCGATGGTGCCTATGCGCTGATATCCGTAGATGTCACTGAAAAGGGCAACGTATCGAGCTACCTTCGCGATCAAATGAAAATCTATCATCAAGATCGCTTTATGTTTGCCTTTTACAATGATCTCACCGACAAGGTTGATGCCGGCGCTGGTTATACTCAGTGGGTTGATGGGGTGTTGGTTGAAACCCCGATTGCCAGTCAGGATGGTCCACTTGAAGACCTGAGTTTTGATTTAACCATTGTCCCAACTGAAGCGGGTTATTCTCAGAGTCTGAAAGGCATGATGTACGGCGAGCGCAGCGTCAACATGGTTGAGCAGTGGAAAACGCTTTCAACTGAAACGACGGTTTTTGATGGACTGTGGAAGTTGGATAGTCGCTCTTCTGAAGCAGACCAGTGGGCAGATTTCGTTGAAATGAAGTTGATTGGCGGTGGTCACTTTATCTTTTTCCAAAGCATGGTCATTGATGATGAGCCGGTTAAACACTTCGGTTTTGGTTCTTTTCGAGTTGATGAAGCCGATCATGTTGTTGAAACTGGCATAACTAGCTCCTTCGAGGGTCCAGGTGGTGAGGAATTTAAGCTCAATATGCAGTTGATTGACGATAACCATATGAGCCAGTCTTTTGAATTGAACGGCGCTACTGTTACTCATACTTACATTAGAATCTAAACCAGAAAAATAGTTTTGCTAGACAATCTCAAGATGCCCAAGACAAATGCCTGAGCTAAAGCAGCTCAGGCATTTGTGTTTTTGTCACCCCCTTATAAACCTTTCCTTATCTTAAATCAGCTTAGATCGAAATTTAACTCAATATACCTGTTGTGAGTGGTGTTTCCCGCGTGAATATCTATAGGATCATCCATCTGTTCTCACCTGAGAAAGGGAGCGTACTTCAATTTTTTCGCGAACCTGACTAATAATCAGTCACGTAAGGGCCTGCATAATCATGACAGCGGATATACCCTCTGATGAAGTCAGTCGTTTAGATGCTCTACGGGAACTCAACATTCTTGATACCGAGTCGGAAAAGGAATTCGATGAGTTCACAGCCCTAGCGGCACATATTTGTCTTGCCCCGATAGCCCTAATCTCGCTGATTGACGAGCATCGCCAGTGGTTCAAGTCTAAAGTGGGTCTCGATTTGACTGAAACTTCCCGAGATATTGCTTTCTGTGCCCATGCTATTTTGCAACCCGCTAGTCTATTGGAAGTGCCAGACACACAGCTTGATAAGCGCTTTTTAGACAACCCTTTGGTATTGGAATCTCCCCATATTCGCTTCTATGCTGGCGCTCCTTTGATCGGGATTGATGGCTATGCTCTGGGAACCCTCTGTGTGATTGATCATGTTCCGCGCACATTAAGTGAGGCGCAGCGGACAGCCCTGACAGTACTGAGCCGTGCCATTGCCCAACAAATCGAATTGGGTAGACGTCTGCGGCGGGTAAAAAGCTCCACCGGCGTGCTGCTGACTCAAAACAGCCGTCTAGAGGCGCAGCTTGAGATTGGCGCTGCGAACCTAAAAGATGAAGTGGTAATGCACAATGAATCTGAGCTGCTGTCACGTCAGATTCTTGACCGGGCACTGGACGGTGTGATCAATCTTGATAAGCAAGGCAGGGTCACCTATTGGAACTCCGAGGCCGAGAGGATCTTTGGCTACACCTCTGACTATGCCCACAGTCGGGACATTATTGAGCTGTTATTGCCCACTCATCAGCATGAGGTTATCCGTCAGCTGATGGAGCAGTTTCTGGTGGTTGGGGCCGATGAGAACAATCACCACCGCTTCGAAATTAATGCTGTGCGCAAAGATGGCTGCAAAGTGCCGGTGGAAATTGCGTTGATTGTATTGCAGCGTGACGGCGAATGTTTTTTTAATTGCTTTGTTAGAGATCTCACTGAGCACAATAAAAATATTGAAGAGCTGCGTATCTCTGCGATCACCTTTAACAGTCAGGATGCCATCATTATTACCGATGCAGACCTCAGGACGCTGCGCGTCAATCAAAGGGTTGTTGATATTACTGGCTACTCCTCGGCCGACTTAATTGGACTCAGGCCGAGTCTGTTATCTTCAACTGTGCAGGGTGAACAGTTCTATGGCGACATGTGGCGCACCCTTGAAACGGAGGGAAGTTGGGAAGGGGAGGTTTGGGATACCCGTAAAAATGGTGATGTGTTCCCCCTGTTAGTTACCGTAAAGACTATTCATGATGCCAAGAGTCGAATTACCCATTACGTATTTTCGTTTTCCGACATTACTACGACTAAAAGAGATGCGGATGCGATCCATAAGCTGGCTTTTTTTGATCCATTGACACATTTACCTAATCGTCGCGCTCTTATAGACACTGTCTCTCAAGCATTGAACTCGAGCCAACGGCATATCAAAAGTCTGGCTTTATTGTCTATCGACTTGGACAACTTTAAAAACATCAATGACACTCTAGGGCATCAGCTGGGCGATAAAATTTTGATTGAAACGGCACAGCGATTGCGTCGATGCGTTCGAAGTGATGATGCCGTTGCCCGCATTGGTGGTGATGAGTTTGTCGTAGTGCTGGAGAACTTAGACTCGAATATTGAAAGTGCCAAGGTTGAAGTCGAGGTGGTGACGACGAAGATTTTGGCTGTTCTCAACCAGTCTTATCGCGTCGATGAGCAAGATATACATAGCGGTGCCAGCATTGGAGTGGCCCTCACAGATAATGGTCAGATACTTATAGAAGAGTTGTTCAAGCAGGCCGATATAGCTCTGTATCAGAGCAAACGGTCGGGCCGTAATCAAATGTGTTTCTTTGACCTGGCCATGGAAGAAACGGTAACTCTGCAGGCTCAGCTAGCCAACGCACTGCACAGCGCGGTTCAATTGCAGCAGTTTGAGCTCTATTATCAGGTTCAGGTCGATAGCCAGCAGAGGCCTGTGGGAGCTGAAGCGTTAATTCGCTGGGAGCATCCTCAACTTGGAATCGTGTCGCCCAGTGATTTTATTCCTCTGGCCGAGGCGTCAGACCTGATTCTTTCCATTGGCCAGTGGGTTTTAGAAACTGCCTGTGCTCAGTTAAAGCGTTGGCAAAGTCAATTGCACACCAGCGGGCTTAGCGTCGCGGTCAATATTAGCCCACGTCAGTTTCACCAGTGTAATTTTGTTGAAACGGTTTTATAGGAGATTGCCAGCTATAATATTTCCCCGAGTTTACTAAAGCTAGAACTTACCGAAACAGTGATCCTCGACAATACCAGTGAAACCATCGAAAAAATGCACCAACTGCAGCGGGCAGGAGTGGAGTTTGCATTGGACGATTTTGGCACTGGCTACTCATCGCTATCGTATTTGACTCAATTGCCTTTATCGCAATTGAAGATGGATCAATCGTTTGTACGCAATATAGGTATCAAGGAGGGTGACGATATTATCGTCCAGACGATTATCGCTATGGCCAAAAGCTTAGCGATCAAGGTCATCGCGGAGGGCGTTGAAACTGAGGCCCAGCATGAGTTTCTTGACGCGTTGGGTTGCCCGTTATTTCAAGGCTATCTGTTTGGTAAACCAGTACCCATTGCCGAGTTTGAAAAGTTACTGGCATAACTATCTCGGCAGGGCTGTCATGTTGCTGTCTCTTCTAAATTTGGCCCTTTACTATTTAATAATATCCTCATTGAGAAGGGCGCTGGCATCAGCAACTCCGCCAGCGTTGATTACATTGCTATATCCCATGGCTTCAACTAACGTTTTTGCCTGGCCAGAGCGATTGCCGCTGCGACAGTAGAGATAGAGCTGCTGACTCTTGTTGGGTACCAGCTGCTCAATCTGTGCGGCAACCAACTGCAGCTCAATATGCTGTGCTGAGGCAAGATGGCCTGAGTTCCACTCTTCTGTGGTTCTAACGTCGATAATCATGTGGCTGTCTCCTTGGATTGCGCCGGCCCAAAAGCTCAGCGCGCAAATAGCGGTTATTAGTAATGGCTTCATTGGCATAGAATCCCAAATTTTTGGCGCTACTTTACGGGTGAGGTCTCGCCTATATTTAAGGGCGAATTTTCACGGTTACTCTGTTCCTGATACAACGACTTGCACAGGCCATAGGTGGCCAAAAGTAATATCACGGAAAATGGTAGGGCGGTAACAATCGAAGCTGTTTGCAGTGCAGACAAGCCCCCTGAAAAAAGCAACACTGCGGCAACCGCACCTATACTGCTACCCCAAAAGATACGCGTAAGCGGGCTTGGGTTCTGGTCACCACCAGTCACCAGCGTGCAGATCACCAGGGTGGCTGAATCGGCAGAGGTCACAAAGTAAGTGATCAGCATAAGGGTGCAAATACTGGCAGTGATAAGTGCAAGCACCTTACCCATTGCCATTAAATTAATCGTTGTAAACAGTGCGCTAGTGGTTTCGGTATTAACTGCAGCAACAATCCCACCATTGCCAAATAGCTCAATATCAAAAGCTGTGTTGCCAAACACCGAGATCCAAAAGATAGTCAGTAATGTGGGTGTCAGCAGTACCCCGAAAACAAATTCACGAATAGTTCTTCCTCGAGATATACGGGCGATAAAAATACCACAGAAGGGAGACCAAGCAATCCACCAACCCCAGTAGAAAATTGTCCACCAACCCTGCCATTGGTCACTGGGGTCGTCGTTGACCCAAGTGCTGATACGCGGCAGATGAATAATATAGTCGACAATATTCCCGGCGAAGGAGGAGAGCAGATAGAGGGTCGGACCAAACACTAAGAAGAGCGCCAGAATAACGCCGGTAAGCTGCATATTGAGCTCGCTGAGTATGCGGATGCCGCGGTTGACGCCGGTCAGTGCAGACAGCGTAGCTATAATTGAAATACCAATAATAAGCAGTATCTGAGTCCCGGTATTAATCTCTATGCCCGTTAATGTGGCGAGCCCCGCATTCATCTGCTGTGCCCCGAGCCCCAGAGATGTGGCTACGCCAAACACAGTGCCCAATACCGCTAGCAGGTCTGCTGCCTTGCCTAAAGGGCCGTAGATACGATCTCCCAAGATTGGGTAGAGGCTGGCGCTTATGGTTAAAGGCAGGCCTTTGCGGTAGGCGAAATAGGCGAGAATAAGTGCTACTGAAGCGTAGAGTGCCCAGCCGTGCAGACCCCAGTGAAAAATTGTTAGTCGCATTGCTATTTGTGCGGCTTCTGGGCTCAGTGGTTGGGCTTCGCCCATAAAGGGATTACTTTGAAAATGGGTCAGCGGTTCGGCGATGCTCCAGAACAAAATGCCAATACCTATGCCGGCACCAAAGAGCATTGAGAGCCATGAAAAATTGCTAAATTCCGGCCTTTCATCGTCGCCGCCCAAGCGAATATTGCCGAATTTGCTCAGAGCTAGACCGAGCACAAAAAGCAGATAGAAATTCACTACACTGATGTAATACCAAGAGAGCTGGTTGGTAATAAAGTCGCGCATGCTGTTGAAGAGGTCGCGGGCATAGTCCGGTCGGAGCAGTGAAAATAAAAGAAAGGCAATGATCATTAGTGGTGCAAGGATGGTCATTAATGTCGGCTTTGCAGTCGGCAAACCAAATATTGATGCCGTATTTTTATTGGCCATAGCGAATAATTACTCTCTGTTGTTTTAGTTTTTATTAATTACCGGCTCATTTTTGCTACGGCTATGCGGATTATCGTCTTGCTGACTGTGAGGGTAAATGGTACCGTTTTTTAGTTCGATGTTGCTGTTTAGCGCCTATTCTTTTCATCATTCCGCCTTCGAGCCCGCTGCAGTATAACGCAAAATGAAACAGGGGCGAGGCGGGACGATTTAGGCTGAATGGGAACCATTGATGCGCTTTATTGTTAGTGGCGAACCAAATAATGACGATATAGATATAGTCGCCTGTTATAATCTCCGCCCGAGAGTAATAACAATAATTTAAAAAGAGACTCAGCCTGTGCGCCAAAAGATTTTACTAGTGACTTTTCTATTCTTACTCAATGCCTGTGGCGGCGGATCCTCTCCAACCAAACTCCCGGATAATGGTTCGGCTAACCTTCCAGCTGAGCCTCCATCTGAACAGCCAACTGAAGAGCCAACTGAAGAGCCAACTGAAGAGCCAACTGAAGAGCCAGTTGCAGCCCCTAGCATTAGCCAGATTTTATTTAGCACCGCTAATAACTCTGGCCTGCCAGCAGACCTGATGCTGAGCAAAAGTAGCAGTGGTACGGGTTTTAATGGGCGTGTGCTAAGCAATAGTCGGGTCAGTGGGCTAATAGCTAGCTTTGAGTTTACTGGCAGTTCCGTCTCAATTGAGGGTGTAGCTCAAGAGAGTGGCACTTCAGTTAATGATTTTACCGAGGTTGTTATCTATACCGTAGCTAATTCAGAGGGTGAAACTGAAAATTATAGCGTGGATTTGGCCAAGTTTACCGGCTTGCCGATTATCTATTTGGAGACTGATAACTCTGCTCCCATAGAGTCAAAAGATGACTATGTAACGGGTGATGTTTCAATCGATGGTGGTCGAGATTTCGATGACATGCCCTCCACCGAAATGAAAATTCGCGGCAGAGGCAATTCAACATGGTTTTTGCACCCTAAACAGCCCTTCCAAATGAAATTATCAGATAAAGCTGAATTTCTGGGCATGCCCAGAGATAAAAAATGGCTGTTTCTCGCGGAGTACTCCGACAAAACTCTGTTGCGCAATAAGATTACTTTTGAAATGGGTTATCTAAGTCACTTGGATTGGACGCCAGAGGGGCGCTTCGCTGAGGTCTATATCAATGACCAGTACAACGGCACATACAATATCACCCAAAAAGTCGAAGAGAGTGATAATCGCGTAACCTTGGGTGACAGCGGGTATTTGCTAGAGCTGGATCAGTTAGAAAGGCTGGATGAGGACGACGTCTATTTTGATAGTGTTATTACAGATCGGTTCTTGATTAATATTAAGGAGCCCAGCTTAGATTTGGATAGTGTTGAATATACTTATATTAAAGATCTGCTAGCAAATTTTGAGACAGCTCTATACGGCAATAGTTATCGCAGTGCCACGACTGGCTATGCCAAGTACATAGATATTGATAGCTTTATCGATTGGTATCTGATCAACGAAATTAATAAGAATCAGGATTCACGATCTTGGTCCAGTATGTTCGTCAATGTTATGCCAGGCGAAAAAATTAAGATGGGTCCGCTGTGGGACTTCGATCTCTCATTTGGTAACGTCGACTATTCTGACGCGCAATACAGCGAAGGCTTTTGGGTTAAATTTCATCCATGGTTTGAACGTCTGTTTCAAGATCCTGCCTTTGTAGAAAAGGTTAACGTTCGCTTCGCCCACTTTAAGCAAAATCAAAATTCTATCCTCGACAAAATAGATGCCTATGCAGAGCAACTGCAGTGGGCGCAACAGCAGAATAATGATAAATGGCAGACCATTGGTCTGGCCGTCTGGCCCAATCCGGTTGTCTTCGATACTTACCAGGGCGAGGTTGACCATTTGAAGTCTTGGTATAGCAATCGTATGGAGTGGTTAGAGACGGCCCTCGCGGAGCTCTAAAAGAGCTCTTCAAAAGAGCTCTCCAAAAGAGCTTTATACAAGGGCGTAGACCAGGGCCAAAGAACCGTGCTCTAAATCAAATCTTTGGTCTCGCGAGTAGGTAGGCGGCATAGGCACCCGCCAGCCCAAACAGCGATATTATCAAGTAGTATATTTTGTACCCTAGCCCGTTAGGGTAAAGCTCTATAAGTGGCGCGCTGACAAGTGGTAGGTAAAACTCCGGAAAATAGCCAATCATTGAAATAATGCCTATAGCCAAGCCTTTGATATTGTTGGGTACATTACAGCCACCCAATGTAGCCCAGTAGAGTCCGCGCACGGCATAGGTTAATAAACCGATAAGCAGCACCACAGCCAGCATCAACAGCGTCGCCGCGCTAGCCGGTAAAAAGGCCATCATCGCCAGAGACAGTGACGCCAAGGCCAAGAGTATTGAAAGCACTTTTTCAGGGCTACTCCAGTCGCCAATAAATCCCGCCGCTATGCCCCCTATAGGTCTCATCCATAATTTCGCCACGGTAATGGATCCTACCATCACCGCAGTAAGGCCGAAATGCTGCTGCAGGTAAGCCGAAAAAGAATAAGTGGCATAAAACAATTGGTAGCCACAGGCAATACAAATTGCGCACAACCAGATCTCACGGCGTCTTAGAACCACCTTGATATCATGCATAAATGAGCTTTTTGTTACAGTAGCTGCTTGCTTCGGCTCTGCTTCGGGCTCATCGAGAAGCCAGTAGGTGAGAGGCGCCATAACCAGCAATACCCCTGCGTAAAGGTAAATAACTTGCTTTAGAGCCAGCGTTGTAGAGCCAGATTCAGCACTGAGCACATAGGCAAAAAGCGCAATGGCCAGGGTTGCCAAAAGCGCCTCAACGAGACCTCGTCCACCATCGAGAATACCAAAAAACCGCCCTTGCTGATCGCTCTTGGCGAGCATAGCAACCAGTTTGATATGTGCTGACCAGAAGGTTAAACCTGTCGCCAATCCCCAAGCACCATAGATTATCAGCAGCGAGGTATAGGAGGGCATCGTGGAAAACCAGAGTCCGAGGAGTCCGGTGGCGAGGAGGGAATAGGCGAGTAATTTACGCGAGGAAAAACGATCCGCTAACCAGCCGCTGGGGACATAAGTAATCATAAAAATAAAACCCAGTATCGAACTGCAATAGCGCAACTGGGTCTGATTGATATTAAACGCCTCGAGGATCGACAATTCGAAATTTTGCCGCAAGTAAAGCAGTGGATAGATTGCTCCGGCCGCGACAATAATAAGTGCTAGCTGGCTATAACTGCGCAGTGCAGTAGAATTTAAAGAGAGCAAAGACAATCCTTAATTAGGCTTTGAGGACAGTGTAGCTGGGATTTTGGGGATTACCTAATGGGCCAGTTAATGGCTTTTAGCGGCTCTTAACGACTCTTAACTGAAGAGGAATTGGTCTTCTACCTCGGGGTGACCTAGGCCTCTGGCTATGTAATACTTGATTGCTCGATACTCAAAAATAATAATAACAAGGGCACCCCAATGAGCACCCGAACAAGTACCCCCACCGCACGTCAGCCCCTCGCCGGCTTAGAAGTTATTGAGCTTTCTAATATGATTACCTGTTCACTGGCCGCCATGACTATGGCTGCTCAGGGTGCAACGGTGATTAAGGTGGAACCGCCACAGCGTGGTGATCAAATGCGGCCTCTGGGAACGCAGAAAAATGGTGTTTCCGGGTTTTTCCACAACTGTAATCGCGGCAAGCGATCACTGGCTATAGATCTAAAGTCCGAAGCTGGAGTTGAGGCGGTTAAAAAGCTTGCAGCACGGGCTGATGTGCTACTGCACAATTATCGCCCAGGGGTCATGGACCGCATTGGGCTGGGCTCAGATGTTTTGCGAAAAATTAATCCTAGATTAGTCTATGTTGCCGTGAGCGGTTTCGGCAAGCAGGGCCCGATGGCTGACAAACCAGCCTTTGACCATGTTATTCAGGGAATGTCTGGGTTAACCAATTTGCAGTCCCCCGACGATAATGGCTTTGATCATATTCGCACTTTTATTTGCGACAAAGTCACTAGCTACACGGTTTGCCAAGCTGCAACCGCAGCCCTAGTTGCGCGGGCAACTACTGGTGAGGGACAGCATATTGATATCTCAATGCTTCACGCCTGCTTAGCCTTTATGTGGCCAGACGGAATGATGCATAAAACCCTCAAGGATGATGATCGATTTGAAATGTCCCCGGGTGCTGATTATTTCCAAACCCTCAACTTTAGTGATGGCGCAGTGGCTGTCGCGGCCCTAACCGATACTCATTGGCAGGCTGTATTGCCGCTGATTGGCTATCCCGAATTACTCGAAACACCACTCTTCAGCAGCATTGCTTCGCGCATGTCGAATATGAAAGAAGTTGGCAAAGTGCTTAAAAACCCGCGTTTGGATATAGGTGTAGAAAAAGCTGTTGCCGCACTTAAAGCGGCAGATGTTCCCTGCGCACCCTGTTTACATCAAAACGAGATAGAGGCCAATGAGCAGATTCAGGCAATCGATGCACTGGAAACCTATGTCACAAAAGCGATGGGCAAGCTGACCGTTCCCCGGCCTCCAGTGCAGTTTGATGGCGCCACCACTTCTCAGGCCAAACCTAGCCCTCTGCTGGGAGAACACAGTCGTCAGGTTCTCAGTGAGCTGGGTTGGGATAACGCATCTATTGATCAGCTAGTCAGCACGGGAAATGTCGTTATAACGCCGCTGCCCTAAAATAGCAGCAACCCTGCAATACGATTGCCTGCATCTCACCTGCTGACAAGCGGAAATCTAGCAACAAGAAATACGCTCGATATCAAGGTTATTTGTGCCTGGTATAAGGCCAGGATAATTACCGGTATCAATATCCTATATTGTTAAATCAAGGCCAAACCAAGTACGATTCCGTAAAATTTCCAATTCGTCTGAGCATAAAAGATGACGAGAAAACCTATCTAGTGAGTGGGTTCCACTCCTTATTAAAAGTAAAAGAGGAATAAACATGTCAATGATTGTTAATCGTCGAGACCTCGACTTTGTACTCTATGAAACCCTAGGGTTAGATGAGATTCTCAATTCAGAGCACTATGCCGACTATGATCGCGAGTCCCTCGACGCCATGTTGGATCTCTGCCAGACGATTGCTGAAGATCAGTTTTTGAGCTGCGCCTCTAAGCTGGATGCCAATGAACCACAGTTTGTCGACGGCAAAGTCGAAACCATCCCTGAACTCAAAGAGGCGATTGCTGCCTACCAAGAAGCCGGTTTATGTGCCTCAGCCTATGATGCAGATGTTGGTGGTCTGCAGTTACCCTGGATGGCAGATCAAGCGCTTAACGGCATGTTTGTCTGCGCAAATAACCCCGCGCATATTTATCTCTTTCTGACTCAAGGCGTGGCTAATATGCTTAATGCCTGTGGTTCTGATGAGCTTAAGTCCAAGTACTTGCCCAATCTTGTGGATGGCAAATGGTTCGGCACAATGTGTTTATCTGAGCCACAAGCGGGGTCCTCGCTTGCTGATATTCGTACCAAGGCAGAGCCAAAGCCCGATGGGTCCTACGCCCTGACTGGTACCAAAATGTGGATATCTGGCGGTGAGCAAGATATCACCGAAAATATCGTGCATATGGTGCTGGCAAAGATTCCCGGTTCGCCTCCTGGTGTCAAAGGCATCTCATTATTTTTGGTGCCTAAAAATCGCGTTAACGATGACGGCACTATTGGTGAATATAACAATATTGCACTGGCTGGCCTCAATCATAAAATGGGCTGTCGCGGAGCGACCAACTGTTTGCTCAACTTTGGTGAGTCTGGTGAATCCATCGGCTACCTGGTGGGAGAACCCAATCAGGGCTTGGCAAACATGTTCCATATGATGAACGAAGCGCGAATCTCTGTGGGCATGTCCGCAGTTATGTCTGCGCTGGGTGGTTATCTGTACTCATTGGATTACGCCAGAAATCGTCCTCAGGGCCGCCCACTGGTTAATCGTAATCCGGAAGATCCTCAGATTATGATCAGTGAGCACGCCGATATTAAACGTATGCTGATGACCCAGAAAGCCTTTATCGAGGGTGCTCAGACTCTGATGTATTACTGTGCAGAGTTGATCGATACTAAAAAGCTGTCGACTGACCAAGAAGCGAATCAACGTCGTGATTTACTGCTCGATTTGTTGACACCGATTTGTAAATCTTGGCCCTCAGAGTTTTGTCTTGAAGCGAATAAGTTAGCGATTCAGATACTGGGCGGCTATGGCTACACCCGCGAATATCCGGTGGAACGTCTCTATCGAGATAACCGGCTCAATCATATTCATGAAGGGACTTGGGGTATTCAGGGTATAGATATTCTGGGTCGCAAGGTACGCATGCAAAATGGCGCTGCGGTGAAAATTCTTCGTGAAGAGATCCAGGCAACGATTGACTCGGCAGCAGGGCATGCTGGGTTAAGCAGTTTTTGTGATCAACTAATTGAGTACTTGGCGCTAATTGAAGACACTATCTCTGTGGTCGAGCAAGCTGAAGATCCATCCTTGGCGCTCGCCAATGCGACGATTTTCTTGGATGCCATGGGCCATTTAGTGATTGCATGGATGTGGCTAAAGCAGGCAGTGGCTGCGGTAAATGGCAAGCAAAAGGGCAATGCGGCGGACGATGCGTTTTATGACGGCAAGGTCGCGGCGATGCAGTTTTTCTTCCGTTATGAATTGCCAAAAATCAAGCCAAACCTCAGTTTGGTGGCGGAATTGGACAGCACTTGCTACGACCTCACTGCAGAGCAGTTCCTAGGCGTCTAATCTTCTCGGAAAAGCATATGGCTCTGGGGTATGTTAGCTGCGAACTAATGCGACGTTCGATGCCCTAGGCCATATCATTGTTTTGTGAATGCGGCAGCCTCTATAATGCGCTAACCCCTATAGAGTGTCGCCACTAGATGGAGCCGCGGCTAAGCTAGAGCTTTAAGCTCTGGCTTTGAATCGTAATCACTAAAACAAACTATGAGAATCCCCTTGTCAGAATATGATTTTTCCAGCTTAGAGCTTAACCCCGCCCTAGTCGATAACCTTGCAAGCCTTGATTACTCAGAAATGACGCCGATTCAGGCGCAAGCTTTACCCTCAATTTTAGCCAGTAAAGATGTTATTGCTAAGGCCAAGACCGGCTCGGGTAAAACCGCAACCTTTGCTCTGGGGTTATTAAATAAGCTTGATGTAAAGCGTTTTCGCGTTCAGACCCTGGTGTTATGTCCAACCCGTGAATTAGCAGACCAGGTGGCTGCTGAGATACGTAAACTGGCACGAGGGATCCACAATATTAAGGTGCTGACGCTCTGTGGAGGGGTAGCCTTTGGGCCTCAGGTGGGATCTTTGGAACACGGTGCGCACATTATTGTGGGCACTCCTGGGCGGGTCGAAGATCACCTTCGCAAAGCGAATCTTAATTTAGATAATCTTACGACTTTCGTTTTAGATGAAGCCGACAGAATGTTGGATATGGGTTTTCAACAGGCTTTGGATGATATTGTTGGTTATATGCCTAGGCAGCGACAAACGCTGTTGTTTAGTGCTACTTATCCTGAAAAAATCGACAAAATTGCACAGCGAATCATGCGATCCCCAGTGACTGTAGAAGTGCAAGACAGTCACAGCAGCCAGAGTATTGTCGAGACCCTTTATCAGATAGACAATGACCAGTCGCGGATAGAGGCGGTGAGGCTTTTGTTGCAGGCACATCAACCAGAGACCACGCTGATTTTTTGCAATACCAAAATCGAAACTGATCGAGTGGCCAACGAATTGCGCGCAGTAGGTTACGAAGCATCGGCTTTACATGGTGACTTGGAGCAAAAAGATCGAGACCAAACTTTAGCCTGTTTTGCCAACCGCAGTGTCTCTGTGCTGGTGGCTACGGATGTTGCAGCCCGGGGTTTAGATATTGACGCTCTTGATATGGTGATCAATTACCAAATGGCGCAGGAGCTTGAAGTCCATACTCATCGGATCGGCCGCACGGGTCGTGCCGGCGCTCAAGGTATTGCCTGCAGCTTATATACGCAAAAAGAACATTACAAAATTGACTTGTTAGAAGACTATTTAGAACAGAAATTTGATCGCGGTAACCTGCCGCACCTAGAATTGTTACGTGAACCTGTCTTCTATCCACCTATGGTGACTATTCATATAGGCGGTGGCAAAAAGCAGAAGCTGAGGCCAGGGGATATTGTGGGTGCCTTGACTGGTGCTGATGGTATTCCAGGAACAGAGATCGGCAAAATTCAGGTAGGTGACCACTGGGCCTATGTTGCTGTAACCCGTAAACATGGGAAAACGGCGTTTAAAAAGCTCAGTGAAGGCAAGCTCAAGGGGCGCAGCTTTAGGGTAAGGCGTTTGCGGGGTTAGGGCTGGGATACGTTTTAGCCGCTACACTTTTCATAGCATAGACCGCCTGTTTCGTCGGCTTGCGCCCCACAGCACTATTTCCTCCGCAAACGGGTTTTTAACCCTCTAATCGCAATTCTAATCCAATAATTTATGGGAATGGCCGACATGGCGATAGAAAACCCCATCAAAGTCATTTATGATATGTTGTATCATATCAATTTGTGTGCGCAGTTGTATCAATGCAACAAAGTCTAACTAACAGAGAAATCAATGACCCATATAAACAGACTCCCCGTCACCGTGCTTTCAGGCTTTTTAGGCGCCGGTAAAACCACTGTACTCAGCCATATATTGAACAACCGAGAAGGTAAAAAAGTCGCTGTTATTGTTAATGATATGAGTGAAATCAATATTGATTCGGCCATTGTGCAGAACGAGGTTTCACTTAACCGCAGTGAGGAGAAGCTTATAGAAATGAGCAATGGCTGTATTTGCTGCACACTGCGGGAAGACCTTTTAGAGGAAGTGAATAAGTTGGCACAGGAGGGCCGTTTTGACTACCTGGTGATTGAATCGACGGGCATTTCTGAACCCTTACCCGTTGCCGAAACCTTTACCTTTGCTGATGAAAATGGTGTGTCGCTCTCTGATGTTGCAGATTTAGATACCATGGTGACCGTGGTCGATGGGGTCAATTTTCTCAAGGATTATGATGAGGCGCAGTACCTGCAGGATACCGGTGAATCCCTAGGCGAAGAAGATGAGCGCAGTGTCGCTGACTTGTTAGTGGACCAAGTCGAGTTTGCAGACATTATTCTTATAAGCAAAACGGATCTGTCTAAGCCGGCTGATATCGAGCGCTTAACGGCTGTTCTTAAAACCCTGAATACCGACGCAAAGATAGTTCCAATTACTCAGGGCCAAGTCAATATTGATGAGGTGCTTAGCACGGGGCTATTTAACTTTGAGCGCGCGCAACAAGCGCCTGGGTGGTTAAAAGAGATGCGCGGCGAGCATGTTCCCGAAACGGAAGAATACGGCATTGGCAGTTTTAGCTATCAGGCGCGGAGACCTTTCCATCCAGAAAAATTTCATGAGTTTCTGCATAGCACCGATAAATACGGCAAGCTGATTCGCTCCAAAGGGTATTTTTGGTTAGCCACACGACCTGAGTTCGCAGGTCAATGGAGTCAGGCCGGAGGCATTGCTCGCTATGGCTTTGGAGGGATGTTTTGGAAAGCCGTATCTAAGGATAACTGGCCCACCGATGAAGAGTATCTCGCCTCCATTGAAAAACAATGGGTTGAGCCCTTTGGTGATATGCGGCAAGAACTGGTATTTATCGGCCAAGGCTTGGACAGGGAGCGCTTCACTCAAGCGCTTGATGAATGCCTATTAAGTGAGGCAGAGGTATTGCAGGGTAAAGCCTATTGGGCGACCTTGCAGGACCCATTTCCTGCATGGGAGCAAGCATGAATTCTATAAGTACAGCCACTGTATCTAGTATTTCTAGTATTGGTTCGTTGTCTAACACTGAAGTAAAAATCCGCCGTGCTGCCCAAGGCAACCAGCCAGGAATTTTTACTGATATCTATCGCGATGACACCAATATTGCTATTTGGCAGCGCGAGTTACCCGAGACATTAAAAGATTCTGTCGATGCATTCTTGAAATCGAACCCCACTTTTCAAGTATCTATGACCGTCACACCAGACAGTGCACTTGCCAGCGTTAGCGAATCTATGGGTATTTCGAGTGAATCTGAATTGTGTGAAAATATTGCAGAGCTGGTGGATATGTTTTGCTGCCTGTTTAGCCTCAGGCGAGCAGGTTTGCGTTTAACGGTGCTGGACCGAGCGATGTGCCCGAGATTTCATGTTGATAAAGTACCTAGTCGCTTGGTTACTACTTATCAGGGTATTGCAACGGAGTGGTTGTCCCATCAAGTTGTTAACCGTAAAAAGTTGGGCGCTGGAAATCAGGGCAAACCAGATCTGGAATCCGGCCTCTTTAAAAACACACAGGATATCCAACGCCTGACTTGTGGAGATGTTGCCCTATTAAAAGGTGAGCTTTGGGAGGGTAACGAAAATGCAGGCTTGGTACACCGATCGCCACTGATATCCGCTGGTGAACATCGTTTGCTATTGACGCTGGACTTTAGCGACTAAATCCTGCGGTTAGAAAATGACCTGTTGGAAATGCAATTCGAATCTTTAGCTACAAATTTAATGTGGCCTGAGATCTCAGTATTATCTATCTGTAATGAGACCCGCCATTTATAGTCCGTGTGTGTAGTATTATTAGGTCAGCTCCTTAGAATTCGATAAATCAACGCGATAGGGGTGATAGATAGCTTGCAGGAATCAAAAAAATTGAATCCTAGTGGAAAGTATTTTCTTTGAGACAACAAATATGAAAGAAGTAAGGCAAATTATCGACCATGCCGAACAGCACTGTAAAGAGCATGGTTCCCGTCTAACTCTTAAGCGTAAGCAGGTACTTTCGGGATTATTGCAGTCGGAAAAAGCCCTGTCTGCCTACGAACTGGTGGATTACTGTAAAACGGTGTTTGGTGAAAATATTCCGGCGATGTCAGTGTATCGGATTTTAAAATTTCTTCAGGACGAACATTTGGTGCATAAGCTTAACTTGGCAAATAAGTATGTTGCTTGCTCTCATATTACCTGCGATCACGCTCATGAGGTGGCGCAGTTTTTAATATGTGGTCAATGCCAGCGAGTGAAAGAAATTAATATCGGCAAATCAATGGTAAATCAGTTAAAGCACAGTGTAGAAGAGGCAGGTTTCCGTTTGCTCAGTCCACAGTTAGAAATGAACTGTGTCTGCGAGAGCTGTATCAGTAGCGCAGCCTAACATAACAAATAGTATCCTCGAGAGAAAATACGCTATGAATAACCTGCAAGCCATTACCGATAAGACCGCAATCGGCCTGTCCGTATTATGTACTGTTCACTGTCTGGCAATGCCCCTAGCGGCTGTTTTACTACCCTCATTTGCCGCTATGGCATTGGAAGACGAAATATTCCATCTTTGGCTATTGATTGCTGTATTTCCCGTCAGCGCCTATGCCTTAACAATGGGTTGTAGGAAACACAAACGCTATCGGCTTTTATTAATAGGCGGTATCGGTCTATTGATGCTGGGCACAGTATCCTTTGCAGGACATGAACAACTCGGCGAAACCCTGGAAAAAGTGCTCACCGTGATAGGTGCGGTGATCATTGCGCTGGGACATTATTGGAACTATCGCCTGTGTCAAAATCATGATGCTTGCGGGTGCAGTGAAGCTCAGTAATTTGGACGTTTATAGAAGTATGCATCAATGAAGCGGTCTTTTTTTTTAAAAATCGTGAGGCTTTGATAGGGTTAAAAACCTCCGTTGAACACCTCGGTTAAACAATGCAAATCCACAAGGGCTACTTCCTATTGTCGTTCAGGAGCACCCAACAAACGTTTACTGCAATCATCGAATAGGATTTATTAATGGTGAATGACTCCAAGCCTATTGAGGCTATTCCCACTAACATCATTACGGGCTTCCTAGGTGTAGGAAAAACGTCTGCGATTTTGCATCTGCTCAAGTTTAAGCCTGCTAACGAGAGATGGGCGGTGCTGGTAAACGAATTTGGTGAGATTGGCGTCGATGGCAGTTTGTTTGAAGGGCAACATAACCAAGAGCGAGGCGTGTTTATTCGCGAGGTGCCGGGGGGTTGTATGTGTTGTGCCGCAGGCCTGCCGATGCAAGTTGCATTAAATCAGTTGCTCGCTCGTGCTAAGCCAGATCGTTTGTTGATTGAACCGACTGGCTTAGGCCACCCTAAAGAGGTGTTGCAAGTACTTTCAGCAGGCTACTATCAGGGCACGCTTGATTTACAGAAAATCCTGACGTTAGTCGATGCGCGTAAATTGTCAGATGAGCGCTATACCCAACATCAAACCTTTAATCAGCAAATTGCCATTGCGGATATTATCGTAGGCAACAAGCTGGATTTATATCAGCAAGATGAAAAGACCAAGCTTGAAACCTATGTAAAGCAACATGGGGCTTCTCAAGCCCAAGTGATATTCACACATAATGGTGAAATAGCACTTGCCCATTTACAGGGTAAAACTGCTGCTGCCGCTAAAGGCCATCATCACCATTTGACTGAGGGTAAACCTTTACTTTCGCAATCCCCAATTCCCGAATGTGGTTACATTAGCGCCACCAATGAAGGTGAAGGTTTTTATAGTATCGGTTGGCGATTTTCACCAAGCCTTGTGTTTTCGTATGACAAACTATTCTCGTTTCTATGCGGTATAAGCGCCGAAAGAATGAAGGCTGTTTTTATTACTGAACTTGGGGTATTCGGCTATAACCTGACTGTTGATGCGCTGACAGAAATTGAATTAGATGAATGTGCCGAAAGTCTTATTGAGATTATTTCTGACAAGGTCAATGACGAATGGCAAGCACAGCTTTTAGACTGTATTGTTTCCGATATTTAAGGTCTACGGTTTAAAAAGTTAAAATCCCTTACCCTTTAAATTCTTCATGAGTTTTACATTTCCTGCCTGGGTACTTTAAAGTTTGATGTCAAAAAACTGCACCTTCGTTGCCTATCTATAGATACTTGCATAAGCTGATCTGTCCTATATAGTCGACGCATTAACCTGTAAGTGTCATTGGCCATAAGATACTGTTCGATATAACTCCCATATTATTAGTGACTAATTAAAATTAGCGAAGGAATAACCTACATGAATGGCCCTTCTAAAAAAAATGCTAAAGACTTAATCTACGGCTGCTACTACGGTCTGGTCGTTTGCTTATTATTACATTTGCTAATGCTTAATGTGCCTGAGTATAGCTCATTGCCATATTTTGTTTGGTCAGATAAAACATATGGGGCAGAGTACAGTCTGCATTATGGCTTGATTGGTCTTATATCTTTTGCAATTATTGCGCTAATTATCAATGAAATTATTAGGCCTCGAGTCAGACTTAGAAAATGTTTTAAGTGCGGCCTGACTCGAGCGATTACTAAGACCACAGTGTTATTAACCAAGGAAGAAAAAGAAGATTTGTATAAGCATTCCCCTATGTTATTTACAGCCATAGGTATTGATTTACAGAAAGCTATTGAATCGAGTGTGACTGCTAACTATATATCTTGCTCTGCATGTAACCATCATTATAAGTCCAGGCTAAGAACAGATGCCCACATTGGTGATGATTTCTATGACGCTTATGGCTCTGGCGGCCTTGGCGGACGCTGGTAATCTAATACACGCTCAACATATCTTAAAAGTGAATCGAACCAAACCTCTGGGTAGAGCAATAAAAAAATCAGTCAGAGGCTAAGGGTTTTGCTTGTAATGGGTGCGTGCACCCGGAGTGCTGATTAGTGCCTTAGATAGGCACCTACAACACCCTTGAGCCTTGTGTTTACTGATGTTGACAGCCCTTCAGTTCATTGTCAAAGGCACATCCACGTCTACCATTTTGTCTACCATCAGACTGACACAAGGCGCCCCTTGAGTAATTCTGTACCTGATAGTTCATTATCGGGGGCGGGAGGGGCTACGGTGACATGGGATTGTTACTGTACCTGCATGGATACTTTAAAAGTAGCTTGGTGTCGTGTCATACGAAAACGAGTAGGATGTGGCGGCCTCTCATGCTAATCTCTGCCGCAAATACACAGATAAGACTTAATTATGAATCAACTAAAAGCATCAACCTTAGTAATCTCATTCGCCACACTACTCTTACTTGGAGGCTGCGGTGGTGGTGGCAATTCCAACAATGCTGTAGTGCCGGGTGTGGAACCCACCCCTATTTTGACAGGCTACTTCACCGACAGTGCAGTTGAAGGACTGACGTATACAACTGACACTCAGTCAGGTGTGACGGATTTAAACGGTGCCTTTACTTACCAAGCCGGTGAAACAGTTGTGTTTTCTATAGGTGATTTCATGCTTGGAGAAAGTGCTACTGCGGCGCCAAAAATGACGCCTCTTGATTTAATACCTGATTCATTCTTACCAACAACAAGAAATGAGCTTTCACCTCTTTTAAGAAATAAAGCAATCAATACAGCAGAGGTTATTGCCTTTAGAAAACTGAGTAATATGCTCACGTTTTTGCAGGCACTGGATTATGACAAAGACGCGAGCAATGGCATTACTATCGCTGATGGTATGGGTATCGTTCTTGAGGGTGTAAGCATTGACTTTGCTGCAGAATTGACGGAGTTCAAAGAGGCTATTCCTTTAAGGCGAGTTATGAGTGCAGCAGTGACACAGAACTTAATCAGCTCAGGTTTTATTAAGGAGCCGGGGCAAGCCTTAAACCACTTTTATCAGGCGCAGGAAATAGAACATTCCTTTAAAGCACGTGCGAGTGCTAGCTTTGATTCTGACGCTAACGGCGAAGCTAACGAAATCATCACCTACACCTACGATGCCGATGGCAATAGGTTGACCTATAGCTATGACGGTGACGCTAACGGCGATGCTGATTCAATCACAACTTATACTTACGATGACAATGGCAATAGGTTGACATATAGCAGAGACTCTAACGCTAACGGCGAGCCTAACGAAATCACCACCTACACCTACGATGACAATGGCAATTGGTTGACCTATGGCGTTGACACTGACGCTAACGGCGAGCCCAACTCAATCACCACCTCCACCTACGATGCCGATGGCAACCTTTTGGAGAGAGACCTAGTCTCCTATCGCGATGATTCTGAAGCTGGGGGAACTGTCGATACAGTCGAAACCTACACCTATGATGCCAATGGTATTAGGTTGACCGATACCTACTGCGAAATTACTGTTTTTTGCCAAGCCGAAACCTACACCTACGATGACAATGGCAATATTTTGACCAAAAGCTATTACACCGATACTACCGGCGAGCCTGACGAAATCAAAACCTACACCTACGATGCCGATGGCAATCAGTTGACATATAGCAGTGACACTGACGCTAACGGCGAAGCTAACGAAATCATCACCTACACCTACGATACCGATGGCAATAGGTTGACCTGGAGCAAAGACACTGACGCTAACGGCAACGCTAACGAAATCAAAACCTACACCTACGATGCCGATGGCAATAGGTTGACATATAGCAGTGACACTGACGCTAACGGCAAGCCTAACTCAATCCAAACCTACACCTACGATGACAATGGCAATAGGTTGACATTTAGTCTAGACGCTAACGCTAACGGCGAGCCTAACTCAATCAACACCTACACCCACGATGATAATGGCAATCAGTTGACATTTAGCAGAGACATTAACGCTAACGGCGAAGCTGACCAAATCTACACCTCCACCTATGAAGGTTCAAGTATCGGGCAAGTTGTTATGAGCTTAATAGATGATAATGGATAAGCCCTAAAGCCCTTGTATTCATTAGATTACAAGGGCTTTTTAGTTCTTAAAGCGACTATACAAGCTCCTGAGTAATGCTCTATGTGAAGAAATGTCGTGTCTTTAAGATTTATTTAGTCTTAGATTCCTATGAAATTAATAGTAAAAGCCTATTCAGTAACTACCTTTGCCTGGTATTAAATGCCTTACACCACCCCTAGGCTCTTCTACGTCACCCTTACGTCTAGGTATTAAATGTATATGACAGTGAAAGACTGTCTGTCCTGCATCTTCACCACAGTTCATGCCTATGTTAAAACCAGAGACTGTTGGGTCTTCTTGTTCTATTGAGTCTTTATGCTTTGATAGTAGTTGATTGATGGCATTAAGCTCTGGCTGGACAAGATGGAAGTAGTCAGCAGCATGTCGCTTAGGGATTACTAACCTATGCCCTTCAGTGACCGGATAACCATCCTCAATAACATATGCTAGTTCATTTTCATCAATAATCCTGACAGGCTCTATCGTACAGAATAAGCAGCGTTCATCTCTGTGACTGTAGGATTCAGATACACCTCTAAGGTCTGTATCATCACGGTCACGCTTGGTAGCATTGCAAGAATAACAAAGTGATTGGAAGTTGGTAATGTCATCGCTACCGCCATTATTTCTTGGGATTATATGGTCAACTTCTAATGCTTTTACATCCGCAGAAATACCACAGAGTTCACATCGATATTTAGCATTCTTTAACACTTCATAGCGAGTAGTGCCGCTAACATAGCCTTTGGATTTCTTTCGATGTTCCCATACATCACTACCCCTAGCATCATTAAACTCATCAATCTTGTCAAAGCAGAGTTGCTTTAGGTTATCTATTTCTTCAGCTGTTAACGTTTCAAATCCGTTAAGGGCGTAGTCTTTATTGTCTTTCTCGACAATTGACCTGCCTCGTAAGACCTTGCCAACCATCTTGTTGGTTATGTTGGTGTAGTACTCAACTTGGCTAGGGTCATGTACTAAGATAGCTTTTGCTATGTCCTCTTGATGGCAACGTCCAGACTTCTCCAGTAGCGTTAAAATCATCACTGGTTGATAGACATGAGACATACGCATCTTGGTAGTGATGAAATTCTCTAGCTCCTTAAAGTTCATAGTGACCTAAAACCAGATTCATATGGTCTGCAATCCTTCAATAACTATTCATTATGGGATAAGACTACCATACAGCTATAAGGTACACAAAAGGGGCTGGCGCAGGTCGCTCAGAAGGCATTTTAAGAGGCTTCTAAAGGGCATTAAAAACAGCCTAATATGCATGCAGAACAGAGGGTTAACGCCCTTATGCAGCTTTCTGTGAGGGCTCAGGAAGGCCTGAATAAAC
>ENA-OSIY01000417-OSIY01000417.1-marine-metagenome-genome-assembly--contig:-NODE-417-length-23604-cov-5.597654_pt1 | contig 23604 bp, 32 predicted proteins | sample MGYA00237884_ERZ534233 | MGnify/ENA primary metagenome ERZ534233 (study PRJEB26412, sample SAMN06343840) | marine metagenome | isolation source: estuarine water | place: USA: Columbia River Estuary... | reverse complement strand
AACAATAGACAGTAAACTCAGGGAGGTAAAGGCAAACATCCAGTTAAAAAAGAAGGTGTTTTGAGCGTAATACCCCCTGTTCTTTCTAAAAAACCGAATTACTATGCAAAATGAGGAAATAGAGTAAATAATACCAAAGGCCAACTTCAACAAAGACATGGTCATCGGAGAAAAAAAAGTAGCCGTTCCTGGATAGTTGACTAATGATTTATACTCCAATACGAGCTGTATTTCTTTGATCTTATTTTCTTCCCAATTTTTTCCGAAACCAATTTTAAGAAATCCAAAATAGAATATTTGGGTACAGAGAGTGAATATATAAAATCTCATGGAATTGAGAGAGTTTGGGACTGTGGAAAGATAAAATTTGAAATAAAAAAGTCGCATTATTAAATGCGACTTTTTTTCTATTTGTCGATAAGGCTTATCTTTGCAGCTCTTGCTTCTTGCTTGGTGTAAGGCTCTCTAAGCTTTTTCCCTTCTGAATCCACGATGTTTTCTGTGTCTATATACTTGAATCCTGTATCTTCGATCAGCTCTAAAAGAATTGGGTTTTCTGTTTCTTTGTCGTCTTGTATTTCGTATATTTCCATCATTTCGTCTTTGAACTGCTGGAAGTTGTTCAGCACGGTGGCGTCGTCGTTGCTATGCATATCCAGAGCGTGCGTCAGCAGCAGGTATAGCTCTTTTTTGCTTAGCTTTTTCATGTTCTCTATCTGCGAGCAGACGTTGAAGTTGATGTATATTTCTTTGAAGAGGTCTGATACGGCTATTTGCTTTTTGTTTTCTTCTTTCATTTTATTTTGTTTATTGCGCTAATATACGATTTTTTATTGGTTTAGTATTCTTCTTAGCCTTATTTCTCTTTTATATTCCTTTTTTATTCCATAATGGTTGCTTATAAAAAGCTCGGCCATATCTTCTTCTCCAGGATTTATGTCAAGCACTCGCGATTGGTAGCAGAAGAACTCGAAGAATTCTGATATGGCTGGCGTGTTTGTTTTTGGGTCCATATGTCCGTGTTCTGCCAGCTGCATGTTCAGTATTATTTCTTTTCCGCTGACGATGTCTTTGTCTGCGAACAAGTCCAATAGCTGGCCGGTTCTTTTTTCCAGAGGCACTTCTCTTAGGCCTGATCTAGAAAAGTCTGCTTCGTATGCTTTTCCTTGGCGGTATATCCAGTCATCGTATTCTTTCCTTGTGTTGCTTATCCATTCCATTTTAGTTGAGTATGTCGTCTATTCTGCTGTTTCTGCTCCAGGTTAGGCTTTTTTCCGAGAATACTCGCATAGGCCCGTATTTTACTATCGAAGAGCTTTTTTGCGCGAACATCTCGGACGCTATATATTCTATGGCAAAAACCGATCCGTATCTGGAAAGCTTATAGTCTAGTATCAGAAAGTCTTTTGATTTGTCGTCTGCTGGAGAAACGATGTTTCCTATAGGGTATTTTAGCAGGCAGTGCTCTTGTCCGCTTTCGTCGTAGCCCCATATCATGGAAAAGTATTCTATGGAAGTCTCGAGAAGGCATATGTACATCATTATAGAGGAAAGCTTGCCATCGAACGCGTAGTCTTTTCTAAGGTATTCCTTTTCGAAAACTCTGTGGCTGGATTTTTCCAGAGACTTGACTATTGTTCTGTCTAGGACAATTCTCTCGGTGCCATTGCTGGTGACCACATGGTTTTCGAATGGCTCTTTTGCGAGCTTTTCGAATATAGAGTCGAATTCTTCTTCTCTGTTGCTTGCGATAGAGAACGAGAAGCTGTATTTTATGCTAGGGTCGTCTATGTCTACTGTGGCAGAAGGGTGCGAAGAAACGTCGTATAGTGTTTGCTTTTTGGCAAAGGCAATAGATGGCTGCGACGAGCTGTTTGAATATCTCGCCGAGATCCATAGCAACGAATTCTTTGGAATTCGATTGTTCCAGTCCATTATCTCGCTATCGCTTATGTATGCCATTTTCTATTTATTAATTTTTGGTAGAAGAGAAAGTGTCTTTCTGCATTTTCTTTTCTTTTCTTTTTTTCAAAGATAGCAATTTTTTTCAAAAACTATTTTTTTTTTATAGGATTTTTTATCTATGACTACAATCCTAGCATGCTTAGTTTTTCTTCTCTTATGTCTTCTATAGATTTGAAGTATGTTGGAAAGTCTTTTCTTTTTACAAAGTATTCTATGTCTTCGTTTGATTCTATATAGAACGCTATTCCGTGTATCATTTCAAGATGACTTGGCTCGCGACCTTGATATTGTTTTCCTTTTGTCCATCTTGGCTTGGTGTCAGATCCTATAAAATAGTTTCTTATGCATAAAAATTTCACTTCAGTATTTGTTCGATTTTTTCGTCTCTCTTCTCGTCTAGAGTTGGCTCCTGCCCCACAACCTCAGCCGCCTTGTTAGATATGCCCAAGAAAGTCAGGAAAACGGCGAAGTATATTCCGGCGAACAGCTTCGTGTCACATTCCTTTGGAAGGAAGAAGGGAACGACGAATATCATCAGAATAGACGCTATTCCCAGAACGAGAGATATGATGTTAAGGCGCTTTCTGTTCAACATTTACGTTTATCGCCGCGTTTTTTCCTTTCATGTCCTTCATGAGCTGCATGGCAAACCTTTCTAGATCTGCTTCGTTTGCGAACAGTATGTTTGCAGACTCTTCCGCCTTTTCGTTTGAAAAGCAGAGCATGTTTCCATAAGTGAAGACGTTCGTGTAGTTTGTCACTCCTGGAATCAGGAAAACAGAAGAAACTTCAGAGTTGCCTATCAATATCTTCTGTATATTGTTCTGGCCTTTGCTTATTCTTATCATAGTTTCTTTTTATTCTATTTTATATAAAAAAGCAGCAATGTTTCAAAACAAAGAGGCTATTTATAATAAAATATATACATAAAAACATATTGCATATGAAGATAAAGCATAAGGTCGTCAAAGAATTTCAATACCTTTCAGAGGACAAGAAAATATTCGTGCTTAAGGCAGGAACCATAATAGAAGAATACAACTACAAAGCAAAGTCTGAAACAATCGCCATCGACAGCGCCATAATAGACAACAATCCGGAGTTCTTCGAAATCGTAGACTGGAAAGCAGACCTGCTCGCATACATAAAAGCAAACAAGCTGCCGACTCCTGCAGTCTTGGCAAAAAAGCTTATTCCTTTCTTCGAGGATATAGTCGCTTCTTCTGCGTCGCAAGCCGCGCCTGCCGCAGTTGACGATTCTTTGACAAAGGAGCTTGATAGAAAAGAAGCTGACCTTGATAGCAGAGACAAAAGCATAAAAGAAAAAGAAGACGAGATTGAAATCAGGCTAAATCGCCTAGATAAAAGAGAGTCAGAATACAAAGAAGACATGAAGTCTCTAGACGAAAGAGAAGACAGCATTAGGGAGAAGTCAAGACAGCTTGTCGAAAAATCTTTGGACTTAGACGACAAGACGCGAGACCTGAACGAAAGAGAAAGGAATATAGACCTTTCTGCTCTAGAGTCTTCAAAAGAGATAGACGCGAAGTATGCAAAGCTGCAGAAAAAGATAGATTTGGACTTAAAGGCACTTTTGAAAAAAGAAAAGGAATTTGAGGAGAATTCAAAGGCTTTCTTAAAAAGAGAAAATGAGCTATCAAGCAAGGAAGAAGAGCTTTTAGAGAAATCAAAAAAGAATGAAGATATTTTAGATTGCTTAGAAGAAATAGACGATAGAATTTTTGAAATAAACGATAAAGTAAATCTTCTAAACGACTTTAATACAAGGCCATTTACTAAAGACTACCTTGTTTCTATATATTTAGACTTAAAAGAACAAATATCTTCAATAAGAGAAACAATAAAAAACGCCAAATAAACTATTTGGCGTTTTTTTTTAATATATAGAGTATGGACAAACTAGAAAAGCTATACAAGCACCTAAAGAACAGCGACAAAAAAATCTTGTTTCTAACGACTTCGAACAGATGGGAAGGCGAGAAAAGTCTTCCAAAGTCTTCTATGATAGCGCACGAGCTAGCAAAGAAGCTAAAGTCTGTAGAAATAATAAACGTGTCAAAGCTAAAGATATTTCCTTGCGAAGGAAACGTTTCTGGAAAAGGAGGAAACTCATGCGGAGTAAAAGAAGCGATGCTTAAAAGCAACAACCCAGAAAAGTTTATCAGATGCTGGGCTTCTATAAACAATCCAACAGACGAGATGCACAAAGTGGCCAACGCCATCTATGACGCGGACATAGTTATATTCTTTGGATCTATAAGATGGGGCAAGATGAACGCCATCTACGCAGAATTGGTCGAAAGGCTTACTTGGCTTGAGAACAGGCATACTACATTAGGCGAAAGCAATCTTCTAAAAGACAAAGAAGCAGGAATAGTGGCTGTTGGCCACAACTGGAATGGCAAAGAAGCGGTCAAGCTAGAAAGAGAAGTGCTTTCTTTCTTTGGCTTCAAGACTCCAGACGCTCTAAGCTTCAACTGGCAGCATCTTTCAGACGAAAAAGACGAAAGCAAGTCAGGCTATAAAAAAGAATATGCTTCTTTCTTGAAGGATTTTGACTTTGTCGAGTCTTTGAAAGAAGGAATAAAAAAATTCAGAGAATACTTCAAATGAAGCACTTAAAGACTTTCGAATCGTATAGAGAAGAGCCAAAGTTCTTCAGATTCTCTCATGTAGACCTATTAGGTGACAAGGAAGAAGCAGAGTTTACTCCAGCAAATAGAAAGATGTTAGGACCAGACGAATACAACAACATTCTTGTATCGCTTGGATTTCCCAATAAAAACAGATGCATTCATATGATGGACGAAAAAGCTTTTGATCCGTCATACACAGGACTCTATGGAAAGAATATGTACAACATATCAATAGATGACGAATCACATATTGGCTGGTCGTTTTTCTTTCCGGTAAACGATTGGTACTATAAAGGCAATCCTTATTACAATGCAAAGGAAAAAAGCCAGGACATAAAAGACTTTGAGCAAAACACAGAATTTGGAAGATTTTACTACCCCGAAGCGACCGAAGAAGAAACAATGAATGCAGCGAAGCTTGCAAAAGAAAGCGGATTCATAGGAACAGGAACTCTAAAAGACTTGATGTCCTCAAAATTTTGGGGCAAAGAAAGCGCTTTTATTTGGACCAGCGAAAAAGTGATTATTAGCAAATACCAAAAAACAAAAAAAGAGCCTACTTCATATAAAAACCAACCAGCCTTAACCGCAGAAGATTTTACAGAGAGAGGAATAGATAAAATTAAAATAGGACAGTTCTACCAGTCTGCACAAGGAAAACAGATGGCTAGAATAAAGACTTCAAATGTTCTCTTAAAAAGAGAAGAGTCGTTGAGATTGCTCGACGAGTGGATAGCAAGCAACTAAATACGTAAGATTATAGCCCAAGTTCTTTTAGCTTTTCTGCTCTTGCTTCTGTCCGGCTTGCAAAAAAGGAAAGCTCGCTTCTAGTTATATAGATGAAGCATTCATCGGCGAATTTAGTCTTTCTTTTGAAATTTCGAGGCTCTATCCATATCGTGGCATTGTCTGTTCCTCGAAAAACAAACTCGGCGCCTTTTTTAAATTCACCGGCGTCTTCTCTAAGAAATAGCAAATCGCCTTTTTTGAATGTGTCTATTTCTTTCATAAAATCCGCATATTGCTTATACTATATCATGATGTTACATGAGTCATTTTGTCTTTGAACTTCAAAATCTTGAACATCTCTTCGCTTGTCTTGTCAAGCTCTTCTTTTTTTCTTATGATCCACATCAAGTCAGCCTTTCTTTTCTTGCAGTGCCTTACATAATGAACTACGTATCTCGCTCTCGCTGGCTTTATCATATCAAATTCTAATCCAGCATAGTCTTCTACTTTATATTCGATATTTATCAGCGCTTTTGAAATGTTCGCGGACATAACACTAAGCTCTTCGATGGTCGTGCTTACTATAGAGCTTTCTGATAGGAACTTTTCTATCCTTTTGTCTATCATGTTTTCGATCTGCTCTTTTTTCATCTTGCGTTTTTTTATTAGGCAAATATAAGGACAAAAAACAAAAATACCCGCGTTTTGCGGGTATTTTTTATTCTAGCAAGCTATTTATCTTTTGATCTCTGTTCCACTTGACATACCAAGCCGCGTCTGTTAGCTTAATATGGCACAAGGCTGCATCTATGCTCTCCCCATCGATATCTAATCTTATATTGTCTTTGGACGGCGTATGCACGTATTTCATCTTTATTCCATACCTGCAGCATATTTCGCGCGCTATGAACGCAGGCTTTATGCTTGGATAGTATACTTCTCTGCCAGCGCCATTTTCGTCTAAAGGCATCAATATCCTTTTCGCGTAGACAAGCCGAGCAGATATAGTTTCGATAACAATATCGCCATAGACTATGTCTATATCGCACGCGATGTGTATCTTCTTGTCGCTAAGCCTTCTTGCTTTCATGCGCGCTTATTGTAGTTACTATCATAAAAAGGTCGTCTAGGTGCTTTTTTGCTTCTCTCTCAGCATCTCTATTGTTCATGCGGTCCCAAGCATTCGTCATATACTTGTCTATCAGATGAAGCTTGTAGCTTATTATGTCCATCAGCTTCGCGACTTTCAAGTCGCCGACCGTTTCATATCCGACTTCGTCGTCTGTGCCAACCACGTCGAAGTCTGTATAGAACCAATATCCTTTGTGATAGCCATAGCTGTCCGTTCCTCTGTCCTTTCCGGTGTAGAAGTCCAGCGAAACCACCTGGTTGGTATACTTAACATTAGTAAAGTCGTTCATTCCGCAGAACTTCATGAAATTGTCTCTTGAAACCAAGAAGTCTAGGTCGTTGTGGGGCCTTTTGAAAATCTTTGCTCCGTTTATGCGATACATGCCTAGAGCCGCCGATCCGGTAAGGACTCCGTCTAGCTCTTTCATTTGCGCGATGTATTTGTTTTTTTTCTTTTGGTGCGTCCTTCCAAAAATAAAAGGAAGCTTGCTGTCGAAATCTTCTAGGTCGTTCTCCAATGAAATCATTCCTTCTCCAAAGATTATAGAGAACTTTATTTCTCTCAAATATCTTTTGATGTCGTTAATCTTCTTTTCCATTTCTTTTTTGCGTTAAGTAAAAAATCATTCCTGCCACCATTCCGCCAAGGTGCGCGAAGTGGCCTATTCCGTCGTTCGAGACTGTGAGCCTGTCCAGCTCTATCATTATCATGAATATGACGAAATACCTCATCTTAAACCATGTGTATCTAAAATAGTGAGACTTGTCTGTCAGCGCGAAAAGCGCGAGCATTCCAAAGACCGCGCCTGACGCGCCTGCCATGTTTTGTCCGTCTTCGCCTGCCGCCATCTGAAAAAAGCCGCCGACTATGCCGAAAAGCAGATATCCTATAAGAGTCTTTGCAGCGCCGTATTTTCTTTCTATAGAAGATCCAACTAGAACAAGAATCGACATGTTTCCGCATAGATGGCTTATTCCGCTGTGCAAGAACTGATGTGTAACTAGCTGCCATAAGCGAAAATTTTCGCCGATGTATAGAGTTATCGAGTCTATCATGAAGGTCTTGTCTACAATGCTTAAGAATATCTCAAACCCAAAAAGAACGGCGTTCGTCGCTATTATGATGCCGATTGCGCGAGTGATGGAAAGGTAAAACCTTCCTTTTTCTCGCTTTGACGCAGAATATCTATTCTTCGAGAAAGCGCTCATAGCCAATACGAAGGCGGCGCCTATTATTGGAGTAAGCAATATGCTGACCAAAAACGAGCGGCCATAGCCTGCGTTCCAGTCTGAGCCGATTCGCGCTATGGCGTCGCATATAAGAACATAGAATAACGATATTATAAAGAACACCATTATCTTTTCCTGTTGTCTATTACTATCCTCATGCAGGATTTGCAAACCACTATTGGCCCGTCAGGAGTCATGGCGACTTCTCTGTCGCAATTTGATTCGCACTCTTTCTTTCCGACTGGCGCGAAGTCTCTCAATGATCTTTTCTTTTCCATGGCTTTTATCTATATATAAGCAAAGATAAGCCATATTTCTCACAATATGCGGTCTATTATAATATTTCTTTTTATTGCTTGCAGATCTGCTAGCTTTTTTTCGGCGTTTTTGAAGTATTTTGTTTTTAGGTCTAAATCTTTAGACGCCTCGATTATATGGTCGTCTATCGTCGCGTCGTCTATCTCCGCTCGGTTTGTCCAAAGCCAGTCCTCGGCGATATAGCCAGGCATGTTCAAAACGTCCAAAAGCTGGTCGTTATCTGTAGACATCGACCAGAATTCTCCAGAAAACTCGAATATGATCGAAGCTTTTCTATGGTCTGGACAAATATGCGATATTATCTTCCACTCGGCGCTCATTTGAATTTCTTCTTCAAGTCGTTGAGGTCGTCTAAATACATATCCTTAGGATCTGTTTCTTCAAGCTTCTTGATTTCTGCTTTCTTTGTAGTAAAGTCTTCTTTCAGCTTTTCGAATAGCTCTTTTGTCAAAGAGTAGATTGGCATTCTCAAAAGGTAGTCGTAGGATCCGTCGATCTGCTCAAGCGACATCTCTTCGATTCCTTTTATGATAAGCGGCTTGGAAACGTTGTTGATCTTAAGCTTTTCGTCTAGGATTGCTTTTATGAACCTTCCTCTGTTGCTTAGAAGCTTTAGGTCTTGGTTCATCTTGTCTAGCATGAAAGCCTTTCTTTTGTGGTAGTATGTAAGCCTGAAGGCCACGAAGTATTCGATTATCTCTGAAGTGTTTTCGAATATCTTCAGCTTTCCATGCTCGTCTAGCGTAGAGAATATCTCGGTAGAAGCTTCTTCTAGCTTAAACATCTTTATAAGTTTTTCGTCGCTAAGCTTTTCTAGGTCGGCTCTTGTAAACTTTATGATATACTCGATGTTGTCTTTGCAGTTGTCGTCATAAGAAACGATTTCTTTTGCGTCGCAAAGCTTGTCTAGCAAGTCTTCATACTTCTCGAAAGTCATCGAAGGCGGAAGCTCTGTGATCTTCACAGTAGAAGTGTTCATCTTTTCTATCTTGCCTCTGATGATCCATCTCTTGTGGTTCTCTGGATCCTGGACAAAATCGCCAGTAAACTCTCTCAAAGAAGGCGCGATCTCTTCTATCTTCTTTCCGCCAAGAATCTTTATGCACGAATCGGTAACGCTCTTGACATCCCTGTTTAGGATGTTGGTGGCGAATCCAACCGCGATTCCTGAAGATCCGTTTATAAGCACTGTCGGTATGATAGGCAAGAAGAATTCCGGCTCGATCCTTTCTCCTTCTTCTTCTTTGTAGTTTAGAAGGTCAAAGTCTTTGTACATCAGCCTAAAGTTGTCTGATAGCTTTGTTCCGATATATCGAGGCGCTCCTGCCTGCGGCGATCTTAGAGAGCCGAATTGCCCGTCTTCTTCCAAGAGCGGCGCGTTGTTCTTGAACTTCTGAGCCATGTTTATGATAGCAGAGTTTAAGCTGGCGTCGCCGTGGTGATAGAACACGTCGCTGGCCACCTTCCCAGAAAGCTGGAAGATCTTAAGCACTTTTTCGTTTCCTGTCTTCCATATCTGGTTGGCGACGTGTATCACTTTTCTTTGAGAAGGCTTGAAGCCATCCACGACTGAGGGTATCGCTCGCCCTTCTATTGAATACATGGCGAAATTCTTGTATTCCACCGATAAGAATTCTGTTATTGTCTTTTCTGTCATAGTTTCCTATATAGTAAAAAATGTTTCTGCTTTTTAGAATATCGTTTTTAATATATACTAAAACCATAATTTTGTTTGCTATGAGAATAAAGAGATACAATACCTACATAAACGAAAACCTGCTTTTGAAAGACGACTATCTTGAAGCAGAGCTGTCAAAGATGGGAGTCGAAGGAGACGAGCTAAAAAAACAAGTCGTCTTGGCAAAAAAAGGCCAGCTGGGAACCTATCTAATAGAAAACGGCGGAGAGTTCACCTTTGGAATACTCACTGCCATATTCAAAGACGCCAAAGAAGCGAAGTTCATGCAAGACACGAAGAAAGCGCTTTGGTCATCACTTCCTAGGGCTGTGCCATTGGTAATGGCGCCGTTCTTTCCAATAATGGCCATAGTCGGCCTTGTATTTGGCGGAACGAGGCTGTTCAACAGGATAACAAAGCCAATTTTTCAAAATATGGATCCAGATTCTAAATACGTAGACTTTCTTAAAAGCTTTGTAAAGGCAGCTGCAAAGGTCCCAGAAGGAGAAGTAGAGATAAAGGACAGGTTCACGAGAGCCTTTGTAGTTCAAGATAGGCTGATAGACGCGCTTAAGCCTGAAGTCATAGACGCCTTCGCGGCGCATCTAGGCAAGAAGATGGCTGCAGAGCCTGAAAGCAATCCAGTTCCTGACCACTATATCGAAAACGAGCTAAAGCAATACCTAAACGAAAATTTCGATGTTAGCCCAGAAATACCTTTGAAGAAATAATATAAAGAGCCGCTTGTTTTAGCGGCTTTTCTTTTGATTATAAACAAAAAAGACTTTTTGATATATATAACCAAAAATCTACATTTTGCAATGGCTAAGAAAATAGAAGACAAATATAAAGTACTAGATCAGATATCTCATATCTTATTAAGGCCTGGTACTTATGTAGGTTCGAATAAACCAAGCACATCTCTTAAATGGGTATTTGATGAAAATAAGATGATTCAAAAAGAAATAACTTATATACCATCATTTCTAAAGATATTCGACGAGGTTGTTACGAACTCGGTTGATGAGCATCAAAGAAACCCTAAATTAAATAGAATCGATGTAAATATAAATCTAAGCAAAAGCCAAATATCTGTTAGAGACAACGGAGGCATTCCTATTGTTATACACAAAGACCATAATCAATACGTGCCAGAAGTAATTTTTGGAAACCTTATGTCAGGATCCAACTATGACGATACCGAAGAACGAACAGTTGCAGGCACTAATGGTTTAGGAGCAAAATTATCCAACGTTTTTTCTAAAGAATTTATAGTATCTTCTTGCGACGGGAAAAACCATTTTCAACAAGTCTACTCTAGCAATATGAGAGAAAGAACAAAGCCCGTTATTAAAAAGTCGAGTAAAAATCACACCGAAATAACATACACGCCTGATTTAGAAAAATTTGGCTTGACTAACATTGATGAGGATCACTTAAAGATGATCGAGAAAAGAATCTACGACATCGCCGCATGCAATACAGGGCTAAAAATCTACTTCAACGGAAATCTTATAAACATCAACTCGTTCGAGGACTACATCAAGCTTTATGCAGAAGAATACTTCTACGAGTTCAAGAAAGACAAGACCTGGTCTTTAGGCATCGCTCTTTCTCAAAACGGATTCCAGCAAGTAAGCTTCGCCAACACAACCGAGACCTATGACGGAGGAACGCACGTAGACTACATAATGAACCAGATCATAGTAAGCCTTAGAGAGTTCTTCTTGAAGAAGCATAAAGTAGACATCAAGCCATCCGAGCTAAAGCAGCATATGTTCTTGTTCTTGGACGCGACCGTGATCAACCCTTCTTTCTCTTCTCAGACAAAAGAAAAGCTTATTACAGAAGTAAAAGAGTTTGGAACCGCTTTCGAGGTAAGCACAAAGCTTATTCAGTCTATATTGAAGTCAGAGATAGTAAACTCTATCTTAGACTGGATCCAGCAAAAGAAGAACGCAGAGGACAGCAAACTTCAAAGAGATCTTAATAAAAAACTTACAAAAATCAAGGTCGAGAAGCTTATCGACGCAAAAGGCAAAGACAGATGGAAGTATTCTATTGGATTGTTCGAGGGAGACTCTGCGATCTCGGCGTTCAGAAAGTATAGGACGCCAGAGACTATGGGAGCTTTCGCGCTAAAAGGAAAGTTTGTAAACGTGTCGGAAATAACAAACCAAAAGCTGGTGCAAAACGACGAGGCGGTAAACCTTATGGCTTCTATCGGATTGAAGCTTGGACAGCCTATCGACGTCAGAAACCTTAGATATGGAAGAGTTCTTATATTCACCGACGCGGATATGGACGGAAACGCGATTTCAGCGCTTTTGATAAACTTCTTCTACAAATACTGGCCAGACATGTTCGAGCGCAAGATGATCTACAAAGTAGAGACTCCTATAGTTGTTGCCATACCAAAGGCCAAGACAAAGAAGAAATCGCTTTTCTACACGCAGGCAGAATACAACGAGTGGTCAGAGCAGAACGACTTGAAGCAGTTCGAGATAAAGTACAAGAAAGGACTGGCGGCGCTTGTAGACGACGAGTATGACGACATCATCAACAGGCCAAGGCTTACGCTAATAACCAAAGACGAAGCGTCGAAAGGATCTTTAGAGACTTGGTTCGGCAAGAGCGCGGATTTGAGAAAGAACGAATTGTTGAAGTGACAATATTTTTCCGTATCTTTGCCTTTATGAGAGATCGTGCGTGGCGAAGATATATGGAAGAAAGGATTGTCATAAGACGCCTATCGAACATGTGTGTGTCTCGGTGGTCCTGGTATGGCATTGAAGACGCCAACGGAGTGTATAGAGACTGGTCTATGATATCAGACTTAATAGGCACAGAAAACGCTTTCAGATATAAGACTCACATCACGACCAAATGGGATTCCAAATACAAGGAAAAGTATTCTCCAAACAAAAACAGAGGCTGGCGAAACAAAGGCCAACAAAAAACCAGAGAAGAGAACAAGCTTTTGTTTTATCAAATATTAAAAGAGCATGGAATTAAGCGATTTTATACCGGACGGATCTGATGCTTGGAAAGTCGGCAAGCGCCAGATAACATACAAAAAGTATTACAACATACCTATTTGCTATATCGAAGACGATGTAGCATATGTCTTTTTAGACAAAAGAATCGTCAATCCAGTGTTGAAGATCGTCAAAAGGCTAGTAGAGCTAAACGCAGAGTTCTACTTCACCACGCCTGAGCTTTCCAGTCCAAAAGGAGTTGAAGACCATAAGAACGCCATAATATTCCACTATTTTAGATCCTATATACAAAAAGAGTTTTTCGATGGATTTGAAGGCATGCAGTTCGACCTTATGCGAAACCTAGCAAAATGGTGCGACAAAGAGAAATGCTTTCCGCTGATAAAGAAAAACTACGAAGAAATAAAGAGGACTGTAAACAAGCAACACTACGACTATTATTCCAATATCGTAAAATACCAATATCCGCAAGAGATAAGAGACGATTTTGACAGAGTCTACAGAGAGATTCAGATAAATCAGATAATATAGAATTAAATCGAGATTTCCAAATTTATTTCTAAAACCAAACGAAACATAGCGCTGTTTTTTTTCTATATAATAAAAAATAATAACTCTATATGTTAGTTGATTTAATATTAGATGGAAATTATATTTTGAGCAAATTGGTTTTTACATTACATAAGAATAATCTACTTTTTGGTGCATTACACAAGTCTCTCGAAAATACTATAAGTAACTACCGCAAATGGTATCCGTTTGTCAACATCTACTTAGTTTCCGACTCCAAAGAAAAGTCTTGGAGAAAGCAATACACGAGCGCCTACAAGGCCACTCGAAAAAAAGACAGCGACATCGACTGGAACTTCGTCTACGAAACCTATGGCGAATTCAAAAAAGGAATCGCGGCAGGCTGCAAAGTCTTAGAAGCGCCTCATGTGGAAGGCGACGACTGGATTTCTTTCTTGGTAGAAAGAGCAAACAAAGACGCCAGGTCTACGATAATCGTTTCCAACGACTACGACATCAAGCAAATAGTAAACTATGGCTTGGACCCTCTCTTTATAAACATCATGTCTAACGAGATGTTCAACAAAGAGAAGCTGTTCCTTCCAAAGAACTACCAGATATTCCTGAACAAGGTATCCAAGCTTCCTAACGACGACATCTTCGAGCTTAACGACAACACCGAGTTCTTGGCTCTGATGGACAGGTTCATAACCAAATACGAGCTGAACGAGATAAACCCGATCGAGTCGCTTATGGTAAAGATCATATCTGGCGACCAAAGCGACAACATTTCTTCGGTATGGTCTGTGACGAAAAACGGAAAGACTAGAGGAATCGGAGCGAAAGGCGCGCAAGGAATATACAACTCGTATATCGAAGAGTTTGGAGAAGTAAACCTATCAGACCCAGACTTGCACGAGAACATCGCGGATCTGATCTGCGAGAAGAAGAAGCTAGGAAAGTCGAGCATAGAAGAAATAGTCTTCAACATCAAAGGAAACTTCAAGCTTATCGACCTAAGGCTTCACAACCTTCCTGCAGAGATACTAGAAAAGATGGAGAGCGGATATGGACGCCTTTCATAAACTTTTTGATGATTTGGAGATAGAATTGTTTGAACAGAAAACCATTTAACAAACTATCTAACAATGGCTGAAATAATCGATGTCGCAAATGCGATGTTCAAATTCAAGAACGACTGGATATACAACAGCAAAAAAGAAAAGGTAACAGACGATGAAAAAATTAAATACTTCTTCGTCTTCAACAGATACTTCTCTAAGAAGTATCCTGAAAAAGCTCAACTTTTGAACCTAAAATCAATAGACAAAGCAACCGCGATGGATCTTTGGTTTCATTTTATGAAGACTCAGCCATATCCAGATTGGTTTTGGAGCAAGAGCCCAAAGCAGGAAAAAGAAATGCCAGAAAAAGAATACAAGCAGCTTCTTAGGCATTTGTCAATAAAGGAATCCGACTTAGACTACCTGATTGACAGATTCCCAGAATTCATAAAAGACGAGCAAGCATACCTAAAGAAGCTAGAAAAAGGAAACTAACAAAAAACAAATAAACTAATATGAACACAGTCGAAAAAGAAACCGCGATGAAGTGGTATGTACTAAGGTCTCAATCTAATAGAGAAAAATCCGTATCCGAAAAGCTGATCAAAGAAGGAGAAGTAGGAGACCTTATGGGCAAGATTGGAAGAGTCATTGTGCCTATCGAAAACTCTTTCTATCTTAAAAACAACAAAAAAGTAAATAGAGAGAAGATAAAGTTTCCAGGATATATCTTCATCGAGACAAACGCGGTAGGAGAGCTTAAGTTCTTCTTAAAAGGCCTTAACGGCGCGCAAGGATTCTTGACGAGCAGAGCAGGAGACATACTTCCTCTTACCCAGCTAGAAGTAGACAGAATGGTTGGCGAGCACCAAAGAGTAAAAGAAGCAGTCTTCGAAGAAGCAAAATACATAGTCGGAGAAGATATTGTAATACTAGACGGACCTTTCAACACTTTCAAAGGAAAAATCGACCAAGTAAACGGAGACAAAGTAAAGGTAGCAGTATCTGTATTTGGAAGAATTACCTTGCTAGAGCTTGGAATATTCCAGATAGACAAAATACATGTGACATAATGGAAGATAGCCAGCACCAAAAGAATCTTTATGAAAAGATACTTCAATCTTCTGAATACATAAACAAAGTTGCTAGAAGCGGTGCTGGAAATTATATCATTACCTCAAAGCAAGTCTCAGACATTATTTCAGAAATAATTTCAGAAAGAGCAGAAGAGAGAAAGAAAAAGATAGCAAGCATATTCGAATGGAAAGAATAGAATCTGAAGAATACAAGGACAGCATTTTAAAAGGCGTGTTCAAAGTATTTTCTAGCATGAGCATATGCCGAGCGTATAGCTACAACAGATTAAACTCGACCTGGCAATTCAGCTTAGAAGAATATGAAAGGCTTGTTTCTAGGATTGTTCCAGAAACGAGGATGAAAAAGATAGATGATATATGGAAGAAATAGAAAAAATGGATGGCATAATGAAAGCAATGGGTTCGTTGCTAAATAGTGGCCAGCCTATGTTTTCCGTAAACTATTTGAAGAAAATGCTTGGCTTGTCTCAAAAAGAAGAAAGAATGCGAAATATTGAAAGCATATTCAAAAATGAATTCCAAAATAATGAAACAAAGTGAGTTTAACGCAAATCTCCTTAAAAAAGGAGAGCTTATATGCAGGAACACGCAATTTTGCAAAGGAAAGCAAATAGGAATACATGGAAGAATGTTTGGCGCGGATCAGATGGAAGAGCTGGATTCTGTGTGCGCGGTTTTCGCGGCAGAGATTTGCGACACTCCTTGGATAGTAACAAAGACTATGAACGTCGAGTTTATAAAAGAGATCCTGCCAAACCAAATCTACAAGACATATGTAGGAATAAAGAAGATTGGAAATACTTCGATTACTTTGAGCGCCGAGATAAGAACGCATTCTGTGGATACTGAAAGAGAAAGCCTTGCTCTTAGATGCGAGACTGTATTTGTAAGGATAAACGAATATGGCGAAGCAATAAAGATAAGCGACAACGTCAGAAACAAATATCCTGAACGTGCCGGAATAGAAAAAGAGAGCTAAATGCTCTCTTTTTTATTTTATATAAAGCCACATCTTGTTCTTTTGGAACAAGGCATTAAGATCTGTCAAGGTTGTTCGCTTTATTTCGCAAGTCTCGTTAGATCCTATCCAGCAATATCTATTCTTTCCTATATAAGCTATTTTGAAATAATGCGAAGGTATCTTTATTTTAGATTTTGGAAGAAATTTTCCATTAGTACTATATATTACCCCAGTTATTATAATCACGTCTAATCTATGCTTTGCAATAGAATCTTCTACAGACGCTTCAAGCTTTTTCCAGCTTCCTCTATTGAACTTCGCTAGCTGCGGCGCTTGGTTGTATAGGCTAAACGACTTATGGTTCAAAGCATTGTCATAAGAAGTTATGCGCGATGGCGTTAGATGTCCTAGATCGTATCCGGTGTTTTTATATACATTCCTATTCATTTTTTTATACTTGTCTTGAAACCATCTATTGTCTCGGTCTTTGTCAAGCTTGAATTTAGAATAAGCTATAGAGTGCCTTGAAGCCATCGGAAGAGTATCGTTGCTTAGATATAGAACCATGTCGCCGTGATTCAGAACAAGCTTGTTCTTGGTCGTCACTGTCTGAGACATCAAAGCCATAGATAAAAGCGACATTGCTAATAGAATTGTTTTTTTCATAGATTATATATTACATATCTCTATCTTCTATTTGCAGTTCTTTTATCCTATACTTTGCAAAACTGCTTTCTATATTTTAGAAGAGCTAAGTCCTTTTGTTTACATTCCAGTTCCGTGTCAAATTCTAAGCCAAACGATTGAATCTCTTCATAGATATAGTCTGCGTGCGCAGTTGCTCTTCCTGCAGAGTCTTCTAGTGTCTTTGGCGAGCTCATGTGCGTCATTGGCTTTACGCTCCAAGTAGAATGCGCAAGCCTAAGCGCTTCTTCCATTGTCTGGTCTTGCGGTCCATAGTTGAAGTGGTGCTGGTCAAAAACAATCGGAATGCTTATCTTGGCATGAACTAGGTCATGTAGTATCTTTACCGAGTACTGGTTTGGGCTATCGTCGTTCTCTAATGTTAGCCTTGCCTTACACGAATCCGAAAGAAGAGCGAATCCGTCTACGAATCTTTGTGCTGCTTCTTCTCGAGTCGGCTTGGTCGTGTTGATGTGTATGTTTATCGGATAGTAGTGCGACTGGTCTAGGTCCATAAGATCCATAAGATCCGCATGTTTGTTGAGCTCGTCGATTGTCTTTGTGACAACAGAAGGGTTCTCGCTTGCCAAAACGTTGAATGGTCCTGGATGGTACGATACTCTTATATCTTTCTCTTTGACATAGTCGCCAATCTTTTTCATAAGAGAATGTATGTAAGAAAAGTTTGGCAAATCCTCGAATCTATATTCGGTCATCCATGGAAACGAATCGCTTGACAGCCTATATACATAGATGTCGTTCTTTATGTTGTACTCTAAGACTTTGAGAGTGTCTTTTAAGTTCTCTACGATAAGCTCGGACGCGTAAGCGATGCCTTTGGCGAGAAAGGTTTTTTTGACCATTCCTCTGTTTACCTGTATTTGTTCTTTCTTTTTCTTGCCAGCATTGCATCCCATAGCTATGCAGCAGTATCCTATTCTATTTTTCATTCTACAAATATACAAAAAAAACGCTTAAAGCGTTTTTGTTGTTCCTATTTCTTTTCCTTCTTCTAGCATTCTTACCGGAAATCCCCATAGATGCTCTACATGCGGAAGAACTTTTCGGATAGACGCAGAGTCAAGCTTTTTGTTGTTGACTGGCGTATGCTCTAGCGTAAGAGTCCTGTCGCCGTATACATCCACGTCATAGACCTGTATGTCCGGAACGTATCTGCTTCTGTTGTAAGATTCTGAAAGAGCTTGCCTTATCTTCTTATATCCATATTCGTCATGTATGGCGTTTACTTCGTAGTGGCTTGATTCGTGCTCGTCCATTATAGAGAAAAGCTTCATGTCTCTTATGACTTTAGGTGAAAGGTATTGAAGCACGAAAGTCTCGTCTTTGAAGTTCTCTACGATATATCTAAAAGTCTCTGCCCAGTTTCCTTTTCCTGCTATATCTGGAAACCATTTCTTGTCTTCTTCTGTAGGTTCCAAGCTTATCCTTTTCAGGTCTGTGAATATGTTGAAGCCAAGCGTATATGGGTTTAGCCCGGAATAGTTTTGCGAGTCGAATCCTGGCTGGAATATGACGTTAGAGTGGTGGTGAAAGAACTCAAGCATGAAGTCGTCTCCTAGATATCCTTCTTCGTACATCTTGTTGATTATCTCGTAATGCGTAAAAGTCGCACAATTGTGATTAATATAACCTAATGCAGAATATTTATGAGTTTTTTCTACACTAAAATCATAAGTATCGCCTTTATCTCTTAATATTTCAACAACTTTTAAATTATAATCCTTATCTAAATACCATTTTTTAGTATCTAGGAAAGTTTTAAAATTCACATCTTTATATTGACAATTTGTTCCAACTTTTTCATAAAAATGTTTAACATTCTTACCTCCAATATATAATCGCCAAGTATCATCACCATTTGTTTTTTTAACACTACTAAAAATACCTATATTATGTAAAAATACCTGTTCTGCTTTTAATAATTTCTCAGAATTAGATACTATAACAACATTTTTAGATATATGACCATCTGCATCAAAATGTCCTCTAATAAATGATTGAATCACACTCTTTGGTGATTTTAATATAATCTCTGGAATATCTTTTATTCTAGATGAAACCCCATTTTTAACTCCTATATTACTCTGTAAAAAGTGTAATATATGTTGTGAGTTTATAGAAACTCTCCATCTATTTTCATCTTTTCTAACAGAACATTTGTATCCAAATAATTCATATGATAATCTATCAAATTCATTAACTAATCCTAAATCACCATTTGTAAAACAAATAACTCTATTTCTCCAACTGGTATTACCGTCACCTATTAATAATCCTAACCAATAAGCAAATTTCTCTTCCATAATAGAAGGTATATTATATAACTCCCATTTTTTAACAAATCTAAGAGATTCATCTCTGTTTTCTATAATATCTTTAACCTCCATACACAAAGCAATTCTCTCATTGCTAATTTTAAATGGATAATTTGAATCATTAAACCTAGCATAGGTTGTTGTATTTATTCCACTTAATTTACATAACTCATCATTTGTTAGATATTCTGGTTTTATATATGAAATATTAATATATTCTTCTGTATAAGGAACTTCTTTTGGTTCTAATTTAAACTCATAACCAATATTTATTTCATTTAATTTAATCCACTCATCATTTAAAAATAATTTATGATTATCACCACCATATATTTCATAACCCTTATCAGTTACTATTTTGATGCGATCCTTATCAACATTGTGAAACCAATCATAAACCTTTCTCCATTCTTCTCCATCCCAAACTTTACCAGAATATTTATTTTCTACTAAATGTTTAATATCCATTAAACCATTTTCAGTGTTAATTAAACTTCCTTCAACCAAACAACCCTCATTAGCAACTTTAGATTGTCCTTGAGGATAGAAGTATTGAGAAGTCTTTCTGACTATTCTTACAAGCTCTCTCTGCCATCCTTTTAGCTTAGGCGAGTTTTTCTCTATGAAGTAGAGTATGTTTTCTTCTGGCTGCTCTGGAAACCTTCTTTCTCTTGCTTTCTCTTGCTTTTCTTTAGGAAGCGTTCGCCATATGTCGTCCAAAAACACTTGGTCGTCTTCTAGCTTTTTCTTTAGCCTTTCTCTTTCTTCTTCTGGAGAAAGCTTTTTAGGCTTCTGGTATTTGTCTACGCCATAGTTCATAAGTGCGTGGCAAGAATCCAGCACGGCTTCTACCTCGTCATATCCGTATTTTTCCTCGCATTTTTCCACGAAGTTCTTCGCGAAGACCATATAGTCGATTATCGCGTCTGCTTGCGTCCATTGCTTGAAAAGATAGTTGTTCTTGAAGAAGTGGTTGTGGCCGTAGGCCGCGTGCGCAAGAACGAGAACCATAAGGCAAGTCGTGTTGTCTTCCATGTTGTAGGAGATGCACGGGTCTGAGTTTATAACAAGCTCATAGGCCAATCCCATCCTGCCTTTTTTGTAGTTGTTTTGGTTCATCACGAAGTCTTTTCCAAACTTCCAGTGGCTGTATGAGATAGGAAGTCCGATAAGAGAGTAAGCGTCGAGCATCTGCTCTGACGATATTATCTCGAACTGGTTAGGATAGGTTTCCAAGCCAAGGTATTCTTCGGCTATCCTAGACACTATCTTGTCTGCCTCTATGATCGTCTCCTCGTTCCAATCGGATTTAGAGAAGATCTTTTTCAAATCGTCTTTGTCCATTATGCCGTTTTCTTTTTAAAGAAATCTTGGAAAACATTCCAGATTCCGCCTACTTCGTCGATCTTTCCAATCTCGAAGTTCTTTCTTTTGTTCGATACCGTCTTGTAGCTTTGCCATAGGTCGCCTTCTTGCCTTCTGCATATCTCTATATAGATCATGTACTGAACCGCGTTTAGTATGTCTGAGTCTAGTATCTTGGCGCAGTCAGACGCGTCTGACCTATCCCATACGTCGCCGTCAGACGCCTGTGCCGCGTATATGTTCCAGTCTTTGGAGTATCTTTCTTTTATTATCTTGCTCATAAGCTCAAGAGCCGATATGACTACCGTTCCTCCGCTTTCTCTAGAATTGAAGAACTCTTCTTCGCTTACTTCTTTGGCTTCTGTCGTGTGTCTGATGAATATCATCTCGATCCTTTCGTATTGCTTGTTCAAGAACATATAGAGAAGCATGAAGAACCTCTTTGCGATATCCTTTTCTTTTTCTCCCATCGATCCAGATACGTCCATCACGCAGAACATGGCAGCCGATGTTACAGGCACTGCCACTTGGTCGAAGTTGTTGTATTGAAGGTCGACTTCTTCCATAAATGAAACAGATAGCTTCATCTTTTTCATCTTGTCCAGCTCTTTTTCTAGCGCTTCTTTTTCATCAGCTGCTAAAGCAGCGTCTTTAAGCTTTTCCTCTATCTCTTTTATCTTCTTGTCGAAGAACATTCCTACTGCCATCCTTCTCGCCATAGAGTTTTTGTAAGACCTGGTTATATTGAGCTTGCTAGGATTCCCGTAGTTGGAATATCCAGCCCTCTTCTGCTTGAAGTCTACTATAGAGTTTAGATGCTTCTTTACCATTTCAGGAAGCTCTAGGTCTGCGAAGAAGTAGTCTAAAAACTCTTCTTTGCTTATCGACACAGTGAATTCGTCTTCTGTCGGGTCGCCGTCTTTTGATCCTTTCTGTCCGTTTCCTTTTCCTTGTCCGCCTTGTGGCTTTTTTATAATATCGCCTTCAGAATACTCTTTGTTGCCAGGATGTACGTTCTTCTTGTCACCGCTATCTTTGTCGTAGTGAAACTGAGGCTCGCCGATTCCTTTTACAGGAACCTTTATGCTACCATTCGAAGAAGTAAGGTCTTTGACGTTGGTGTTCTTGACGATGTCTGGAAGCGCTTTCTTTATCTGATCTTCTACCCGCTTAAGAAGCCTCTGTCTGTTTTCTGAAGACTTACCTCTTGAGTTGTTTCTTCGGTCTACTATGTTTATTGACATCTATGTTTCTAATTTTTATCATGCGAAGAAAGGGAATGGCAGGATCCATAGGATCTGCCATATCCATGCTTCGGTATATCATGCTCGCTAAGACGACTTCCTAACTCTTAGATACCAGTCAGTAAGCAGCTTGATCTGCTTGTTGGTGTATCCTCTTTCGGCCATTCTGTCGATAAACTCGGAATGTTTTTTGTCTTCGTCTTTTGATACTTTCCCAGAGAAAGAAATAACAGGAATCAAGTCTTCTGTCTTAGAGAATATTCTTTTCTCGATGACGTTCTTTATCTTTTCATAAGAGTCCCAAGAAGGAGCTTCTCCGTTCTTTGCCTTATGTCTTAGATAGAATTGAACCAAGTCGTTTCTGAAATCTTTAGGGTTTGCGATTCCTGCAGGCTTTTCAATCTTTTCAAGCTCTTCGTTTAGAGTCGACCTGTCGAATTGCTGTCCTGTCTCAGGATCTCTGTAGTCGTTGTCTTGACACCAATGGTCTGCGTAGGTGATGTATCTTTCGAAAAGGTTTTGTCCGTATTCTTGGTAAGAATCGACGTAAGCTTTTTGTATCTCGTCTCCAATAAACTCGGCGTATTTTCCGCTTAGCTTGGATTTAAGTATGTTAAGATAGAAATCTTCGGTTTCTTTTGGCATTTGTGCCTTTACAATCTCGTTTTCAAGAACGTAGAATAGATGAACTGGATTCGCTGCCAATTCTTCAGAATCATGGTTGAATACTTTAGAAAGAACTTTAAAAGCGAAACGAGTAGATATTCCGTTCATTCCTTCAGTCACACCAGCGTCGTCTTTATACTCTTGCAGAGATTTTGCTTTAGGATCAGACTCTTTCAGGTTTTCGCCGTCATAGACTCTCATCTTGGAATAAAGGTTTGAGTTTTCAGGAGACTTCATTCTAGTCATCACGCAGAATTGTGCAAGCAAGTCTAGCGTTCTTGGAGCGCAAGGCGCTTCAGACAAAGAAGATCCTTTTAGAAGCTTCTTGTAGATCTCTACTTCTTCGTTTACTCTTAGGCAATAAGGAACTCTCACTATGTATACCCTGTCTAGGAACGCCTCGTTCTTCTTGTCGTTTGAGAACACGTCCCATTCAGACTCGTTCGAGTGCGCCAATATGATTCCTTGGAAAGGAATGGCTGGCAAGTTTTCAGTTCCGTTGAAGTTTCCTTCTTGCGTCGCGGTAAGCAATGGGTGCAATACTTTGATAGGAGCCTTGAACATCTCTACGAACTCCATCATTCCTTGGTTGGCTCGGCAAAGAGATCCAGAATAGTTGTAGGCGTCAGCGTCGTTCTGTGGGAACTCTGCCAATTTTCTGATGTCTACTTTTCCTACAAGAGCAGAAATGTCTTGGTTGTTTTCGTCTCCTGGCTCTGTCTTTGCGATTCCGACCTGAGAAGCGATAGACATCTTCATCTTTCTTACTTTGAACTTGGAGATGTCGCCTTCAAACTCGGCAAGCCTTTTTGTCGCCCAAGGAGAAGCGCATGCCGGAACGTATCTTTTTGCTATTCCGTATTCGTCTTCTAGCTCTTTTCTGTAGTTTGCGAAAAGTCCAAGAGGGCTTTCCCATACAGGAGACGCTTCGCCGTCGGCCACAAGCACATACATAGTGCTTCTTTCCATT
>ENA-OSIY01000416-OSIY01000416.1-marine-metagenome-genome-assembly--contig:-NODE-416-length-23610-cov-21.784855_pt1 | contig 23610 bp, 19 predicted proteins | sample MGYA00237884_ERZ534233 | MGnify/ENA primary metagenome ERZ534233 (study PRJEB26412, sample SAMN06343840) | marine metagenome | isolation source: estuarine water | place: USA: Columbia River Estuary... | reverse complement strand
TCGTAATATCTAAATGAACTACAAAACGAATAAGTGCGGGTGTCATGGCTATAACTAAAATATTTTTTTCTTTTAAAACAGCAGCCAATTGAGTAGCATTATATTTTCCTTCAATATGTGCAATCACTATATTAGTTTCTACTTCAAAAATTTCTTTTACAAAATCTTTCTTCAACAAAGCGGTTTTAATTTCTAAAGCCTTTGCATGATCTTCTTTTAATCTTTCAACATGATTATCTAATGCATAAATACCCGCTGCCGCTAAAGAACCTGCTTGACGCATTCCACCTCCAAATACTTTACGCCAACGTCTTGCTTTTTTTATAAAGGGGGTAGAGCCCAGTAATACACTTCCTACAGGGGCACCTAAGCCTTTGCTTAAACAAATAGAAATAGAATCAAATACCTTTCCATATTGTGTAGGGTCTTCTTTTTTATGCACTAAGGCATTGAATATTCTCGCACCATCTAGGTGTAAGCCTAAGCCATTCGACTTAGCTACTTTTTGAATGGCTTCTATTTCGGAGAAATCATAACAAGCGCCTCCACCTCGGTTGCAGGTATTTTCTAAGCTCACTAGTTTAGAAATAGGCTTGTGGACATCTTCTGGGTGAATGGCGGCTAAAACCTGTTCGGCTGTAATTCTGCCTCGGTTTCCGCGCAGTAATTTAACCGATGCCCCTGAATTAGAAGCAATGCCTCCGCCTTCGTATTGATAAATATGGGATAATTCCTCACAAATGACCTCGTCGCCCGCCTGGGTATGGGTTTTAATAGCTAGTTGATTGGTCATCGTGCCGCTTGGGCAGAATAGACCTGCTTCCATCCCAAATAGGCCAGCTGTTTTAGCTTCCAAGGCATTGATACTAGGGTCTTCGCCGAATACATCATCACCCACTGGAGCTGCTTGCATATAGGCTAACATAGCAGGAGTGGGAAGGGTTACGGTATCGGATCTAAAATCAATCATGTTGCGAAGATAAATCTCGAGGGGTGATTATCCTCATAAATTTTGCCAAATTGACCCCATTTTGGCCTAAAAAATGTGCATAAATGCTTTATAATCAATATTTGCAAAATTAATCCCAAAAACCTACCTTTGCCGACTGACAATCGTTTAATTATCCTTATATTAACTTTTGTCTAGCACAACTTTTTTAGACATTTCAACGTTATACATTTAAATAAATTCTTTGCATGAGGCAGCTTAAAATTGCTACACAGATTACCAACAGAGATTCTCAAGCGGTTGAAAAGTACTTACAAGAGATTTCTAAGATTTCAATGATCAATCCTGAAGAGGAAACCACTTTAGCGCAACGCATTAAAATGGGTGATCAACGCGCTTTGGACAAATTAGTTCAAGCCAACTTACGTTTCGTAGTATCTGTTGCCAAACAATACCAACACCAAGGTTTGTCTTTATCTGATTTAATCAATGAAGGAAACCTAGGCTTAATCAAGGCAGCACAGCGTTTTGATGAAACCAAGGGTTTTAAATTTATCTCTTATGCTGTTTGGTGGATACGTCAATCTATTTTGCAAGCTTTAGCGGAGCAAGGTCGTTTAGTGCGTTTACCACAGAACAAAATTGGTACTTATAATAAAGCCAACAAAGCCTATATGGCTTTTGAGCAAGAACATGAGCGTGAGCCATCTACCGAGGAATTAGCAGGTATCTTGGAAATGTCTGAGACCGAAATCAATAATATCTTCCAATCAAATACTCGTCATACTTCTTTAGATGCACCTGTGCACGAAGCAGAGGATGTAGCCATGGGAGATTTATTAAAAGGGGGAGATGAAACCGACGAAGACGTAATGAAAGATTCTTTAAGAGAGGAAATTCGTCGCGTACTTAAGTCATTGAGTCCTAGAGAGGCAGAGATAGTTAACGCGTATTTTGGTTTAGATGGAGAGAACGGCGTTACTATTGAGCAAATTGGTATTAAATACGATTTAACGAAGGAAAGAATAAGACAAATTAAAGAGCGTGCTATTAAACGTTTACAAAAAGCAAGATATAGCAACGCACTAAAGGCTTATTTGGGCTAGTAGTATAACATATTATTAAGCCCCTTCAGTCTAAGGATTTGATGGGGCTTTTTTTTAGCCAAGATTTTGATGATGATTTGATAATGATGAAAGTAAAAGGATTGAATAGGATAAAATAGAAATTTGAATAAGTAATACAGAAGATAATAAACAAGTTATGGAAACAGAAAAAGTAAGCATTTTAATTATAGGTTCAGGACCTGCAGGCTACACGGCGGCTATTTATGCAGCGCGTGCCAACATGAAACCACTATTATACCAAGGTATTCAACCAGGGGGTCAATTAACTATTACCACTGAAGTAGAAAACTATCCTGGTTATCCAGATGGTATTCAAGGCCCTGAAATGATGGTGCATTTTGAAAAGCAAGCGGCTCGTATGGGTACAGACATTCGTTATGGTTTAGCCACTAAAGTAGATTTTAGCGGAGACGTAAAAAAAGTATGGATAGATGATGAAAAATTAATTGAAGCCGACGCGGTTATTATATCAACAGGTGCAAGTGCGAAATGGTTAGGTATTCCAAGTGAAGAAAGATTAAATGGTTTTGGAGTAAGTGCTTGTGCCGTTTGTGATGGATTCTTTTTCAAAGGTAAAGAAGTTGCCATTGTAGGAGCCGGAGATACAGCAGCAGAAGAAGCACATTATTTATCAAAGATGTGTACTACCGTGCATATGTTTGTGCGTAAGGAAGCTATGCGTGCTTCTAAAGTAATGCAGGATAGAGTGATGAACACACCGAATATTAAAATCTATTTTAATACTGAGACCGATGAAATTTTAGGAGAGAAGAAAGTAGAAGGCGTGCGTATTTTAAATACCAAAACAAATACGAAACAAGATATTCCAGTAAGTGCCTTTTTCGTAGCTATTGGGCACACACCTAATAGCGGAATTTTTAAAGAATATGTTACCATGGATGAAACAGGTTATATTCTTACAGAACCTGGTACTACTAAAACCAATGTGGAAGGTGTATTTGCATCGGGCGATGTACAAGATAAAAACTACCGTCAAGCAGTTACTGCAGCGGGTAGTGGTTGTATGGCCGCCTTAGATGCTGAGCGTTATTTAACTTCAAAAGGACATTAATGTCTAGCGCCCCTCATATGCGCATTAGTTTAGACAAACTAGTATTCTTTGGCTATCATGGATTGTATGCAGAAGAAAAAAAATTAGGTAACACTTATATCATAGATGTACTTATTGATTTCACACCGAAGCAATCAAGCATTAACCATTTAGAACAAACCATTGACTATGTGCAGGTGTATGCACTCATCAAAAAATGGATGGCCATACCAACCCCTTTATTAGAAACCTTGGTGGGTAATATGGCCGATGATATTTTAAATACAGAAGTACTAGCCGAAAAAGTAATGGTTAAAATTACCAAACAGCATTTACCTATTGCTGAATTTGAAGGAACTGCATCGGTTTTAATAGAAAAATCGAGAGGCTAATTTTTTTCGTAATTATATTTTCTTATTCTTCCACCTCATGGAATGTATATATAAATAAGAAGGTACGAGTAAAGAAATCCAATAAATAATTTCACATACCCAGCCAATCGTAATGGGCAATTGATAATACTCAATAGTTAAGTAAGCGTAAATAATATAAATTATAATAGCCAAAAATTCAATTGCTAAATTAATTTTAGATTGCCCAGTTCCAGTAACCGCGTTCAACCAAATAGTAGCAATAGACATAAGTACTAAGGCAAAAGATACTACTCTTAAAACGGGAATACCTTCTTGCATAAAACCTTCTCCCTGCCCATAAATAGATAAAAAAGGTTCTGCAAATACATTTAATAGTAAACATACCAATAAAGCAAAACCTATACTCCATTTAACTATTTTATTAATTAAAGGAATGACTTCGTCCTGTAAACCTTGTCCAATAATATTACTCACCATGGTATTAGCAGTAGCAGCAAAAGCCCAGGTAAAGCTTCCAAAAAATCCGAATATATTACGCATGGCATTGGATACCGCTAAAGCCTGTTCGCCTCTATGTTCAATTAAAATATAAAAGAACTCCCAGCTAATAATGCTAATCATATACTGCATCATAATGGGAGAAGACTGCACTAATATTAATTTAATATAGTCCCATTGTACTGAAAAGCTTTTGAATAGTTCAAAACGCGCACCAATTTTTTGATAGTGAATAACTAAGTATATCACAAATAAGCCCATTACTTCAGATAAAATGGATGCGTAGGCTGCTCCATTTAAACCCATGGCGGCAAAACCAAAATGACCAAATATTAAACTGTAATCAAAAAAGATATTAAAAATTGCTTCAGTGGCAGTTCCTATAATTAAAAATTTACTTTGATTAGTGCCTACAAGAAGTGCATTACGCATTTGATAAATAAATAGAAAGGGGATACCCCAAATTCTAATTTTTAAAAATTCAATCACTTTATCGGCTCTTTGTGTATCGTTTAATACACTATGAAATATACTAGGGGCAACAAAATAAGTAAATAAGATACCTACCACTGATAAGAATAAGGAGATAATAACTCCTTGAGAAAATAAGACTCCAATTTCATCAATTCTATTTTCACCCGCCCTGCGTGAAATAAGGGCTTGTAAACCATTGTTCAAACCCTGGCCCATTACCCCAAAAATTAAATAATAGACACCAATAATACCTCCAATGGCCAATGCCTCTGAACTTAAAGCCCCTAAGAAAATATTATTAATGACGAAGTTCACTTGAGGCACCATAATGGCTAAAGCAATGGGCAAAGAAATAGACAGAATTTGCTTACTACTAACGGTAACTTGTAAGGAAGGGGTAGTTGGACTCATGCTCATATATTTGCAAATCTACAATTAGTTTTAGCAAAGAACTGCCTCTTTTTTTATATCATTGCATAAGAATTAGCACTATGGCCAACAAGAAAATAGGGTTTTATGGGAAATTAGAAAGCACTGCTAATAATAAGGTAGAGAATTTATATATCGTAGTCAATAATACTAGCATTGTTTTTGTTGTAAAGAATATTGTAAAAAATGAGTTTGTATCTATTGAGCATTTTGAACAAACCGAAGAGGCTACTAGTTGGAGCCCTTTATTAGCTTATTTGCAAAATAATTCAAGTCTAATTCAGAATTACTATAAAAATATATTTCTTGTCATTAATAGTAATAGGCTCATACTTTCTCAAACCGATACTAAAGACAACCTACTATCAGCGTCACATGAATTGGAATTAATTCATGGTCATAAATTTGATGAAGAAATTTATACAAGCTCGGTAGGAGATAAGCATTTTTTAATTTATGGTATAGCCGATGAGTTATCTGCAATACTAAATAGGTATTTCCCTTCAGGTAAATGGCAGCATTATACTAGTTATTTCTTGGGAAATGTGCTTGATACTGAAGTGCAGGTAAGAATTTTTGAAGACTGTTTCATTATATACATTATAGAAAAAGGTATTACCAAGCTTTTGAATTATTATACATTAGAAGGCGAAGATCAGAATATATATACTTTACTCAATAGCTGTATCAATGCAGGTATTGATACCAATACTTTTTTACTCAAAGTTTGGGGCTATGAAGAAGGAAAGCATAACTTCATTACAAAGGCAGTGCCGTATTTTGCAGCCAAGCAAATCATTCAGATTGAGCAAGTACCTAATGCTTATTCATCCTATTTTATTTTTTAATGAGAATTATTTCAGGCAAATATGGAGGTAGAAGAATTAGTCCTCCGACTAATATGCCTCATACAAGGCCTACCACCGATGTAGCAAAAGAAGGGCTATTTAATATTTTACAAAGCAGAATTAATTTAGACGGGGCTAGTACTTTAGATTTATTTGGGGGCACGGGTTGCATTAGTTATGAATTAGCTTCAAGAGGGGCAAGTGCTTTAACTATTGTGGAGAAGGACAATCAAATGCTTGACTTTATTAAAAAAAATATAGAACAATTTAAAATAGAAAATGCGCAATTACTGCGTATGGATGTATTTCAATATTTAAATACATGCACTCAGCAATTCGATTTTATTTTTGCAGGCCCGCCTTATGCCTTAACCACTATCGACGATTTGCCTAGGATAATTGTAGAGCGAAAATTAATTTCTCCAGAAGGGTATTTTATATTAGAGCATACGCCTCGTAATAATTATGAAAGTTTTGCAGGGTTTAGTTTCCAACGTAATTATGGGGCTACGGTATTTAGTTTTTTCGAATAGTTAAAACGAATTCTATGTTAAAGTCAGTTGCTAGAAAAGAATTATTAGCCAAAAGAAAAAATTTGACGGCAAGTGAATGTCTTAAATGGGATGACTTACTACTTATACAATTTCAAAAACTAGACTTTTCGAATGTACATACAGTGGCTAATTTTTATCCACTTGAAAATCATAACGAGCCCAATAGTTTATTATTTACGCGTTATTTAAAACTGATGATTCCGGGTATACAAATGGTTTACCCAGTGGTTAATTCCCTTAGTGCAAACATTAACTTTTATAAAGAATCAGAAGAAATTCAATTCAATGATTGGGGTATTGCAGAACCTACTAGTAATGAAATGGTAGAGCCATCTTCCATTGATGCAGTCATTGTACCCTTAATTGGCTTTGATCTTAGAGGGCACCGCATTGGTTATGGGAAAGGCTTTTATGACAAATACTTTGAAAACTACCCTAAACAAAGGCCTAGAATAGGGGTTTGCTATTTTGAGCCTCTTTCAAATATTGAGGATACCCATGAATTTGATGTACCTTTGACCCATTGTATTACGCCTTGGAATAGTTATGAATTTTAACAATGTATTTTTAAAATCCTTTAGAGTTTTACTTTTACCATTTGCACTTATCTATGGTTGGATTGTTTTTGTAAGGAATTGGATGTATGCTAATCAGTATCTCAAATCAACTTCATTTAATGTTCCCCTCATTTGCATTGGTAATTTATCTATGGGAGGGACGGGTAAATCGCCGATGGTAGAACATCTGCTTTCCATCCTATCCGAAGACTATAAAATAGCTACTTTAAGTAGAGGGTATAAAAGAAAAACAAAGGGTTATGCCTTAGCCAACGATGCTTCGACCGCATTAGAAATTGGAGATGAACCGATGCAGTTTCATTTAAAATTTCCAAATGTAGCCGTATCGGTAGGAGAAAGACGCATAGAGGCAATGGCACAGTTAATTCAAGATGTACCAAAAGTAGAGGCCATTATTTTGGACGATGCTTTTCAACACCGAGAAATTAATGCAGGATTTAATATTTTGCTTACCGAGTATGACAATTTGTTTTGTGACGACTTTTTTATTCCTACAGGAGATTTAAGAGACGATAGAAAATCGGCTGGAAGAGCAGATATTATTATTGTTACCAAATGTCCAGCGAACTTAAGCTTGGAGGAAAAAGAAGAAATTACAGAAAAAATAGACCCTGCTTTACACCAGAGTTTGTTTTTTACCACCATTGCTTATGGAACACCTTATCATATTTATAACCCTTCCGATCAATGGGTTTTAACTTTAAGGGACGAAGTTTTACTGGTATGTGGAATAGCCAACCCCTTACCTTTAAAAAATTATTTACACGAAAACACCAATACGTATTATCAATTAAGTTATAACGATCATCATATTTTCTCTATTGAAGACTTACAAGAAATAAAAGAAAAATTAGATGATATTCAATCAAAAAGCAAACTAATATTAACAACAGAAAAAGATGCTGTAAGACTGGTAAAATATACGGAAGAGCTACATTCCCTTCCATTATATGTATTACCTATAAAGCCAAAATTTTTATTTGAAGCGGAGAATATTTTTAATGAACTCGTTAAAAATTATGTTGCACAATTTTACAAAAAAATAAATGGGAACTAGAAAGAACGACAAGAAAACAAAAAAAACAACGACGAAACATACGCATATCGTTACCTCTTATAAGGGGGTGCTAGATATTGCTAAATCGGGTATGGGTTTTGTGATGGTATCAGGTTTGGAAAACGATATATTGGTTTATCCAAACGATTTTAACACCGCCTTAAAAGGCGATGAAGTAAGTGTTAAAATAACAAAAATTAGACAATCTTCAGGAAAGAAAGAAGGTAAAATATTAGAAGTACTTAAAAGAAAACAAGTATCCTTTGCAGGCACTATGCAGGTAAAAGAAAAAATTGCTTTTTTTATTCCAAGTACGGTAACACCTATGCCAGATATTTTTATTCCTATGGGAAAATTAAATGGGGCAAAGGATAAAGACAGGGTTATTGTTCAATTAACGAAATGGGAAAAAGCCTCTAGAAAACCAGAAGGAGAAGTCTTAAGAATATTTACTCCAGAACAAGAGAATGATTTAGCCATGCAATCTATTGTGGCGGAAGCAGGTTTTGCTTTATCCTTCAGCGATGAAGTAAATGCCTTTGCAAGATCCTTATCAGATAAAATTGATGCTACAGAACTTGCTAAAAGAAAAGACTATAGAAAAGTACTCACATTTACCATTGACCCCGTTGACGCCAAGGATTTTGATGACGCTATTTCTTATCAAACATTAGCCAATGGCAATTTAGAAATAGGAGTGCATATTGCCGATGTAAGTCATTTTGTACAACCAGGTACAGCCGTTGATAAAGAAGCTTATGAAAGAGCTACTTCGGTGTATTTGCCAGACAGAGTGTATCCAATGCTTCCTGAACGTATATCCAACGAACTATGTTCTTTAAGACCAAACGAAGACAAACTTACTTTCTCTGCCTGCTTTGAAGTAGATGCGCAAGGAAAAATAGTGAATACTTGGTTTGGTAAAACCATTATACATTCTGATAGAAGATTTACTTACGAGCAAGTACAAGAAATTATTGATACTAAAATAGGGGATCATTCTAATGAAATTTTATGGTTATTAGATTGGACACAAAAATTAAGAAAAGCAAGATTTGATAATGGTGCTATTAATTTCTCTTCACAAGAAGTTCGCTTTACTTTAGATGAAAAAGGAAAGCCTACCGGTATTACTATTAAAGAAAGTAAAGAGTCGCATCAATTAATTGAGGAGTTGATGTTAAAAGCAAATCAACTCATTGCACAAAAAATGGGTCAGGTAAAGATTAAAAAAGAAACCCTGCCTTTCCCTTATCGTGTGCATGATCAACCCAATGAAGAAAAATTATCGCCTTTTATAGTATTTGCAAAAAAGCACGGCTATCCTTTTGATATTTCTACGCCCACCCAAATTGCACATAGCTTCAATGCTTTAATGATTGCTGCCAAGGGAAAACCAGAACAGCATGTACTAGAGCAATTAGGTATTAGAACCATGGCCAAGGCGGTGTATACTAGTGATAATATTGGACACTATGGTTTGGGTTTTGAATACTATTGTCATTTTACTTCACCTATTAGAAGGTATCCAGATATTTTAGTACACCGTATTGTACAATCAGTTTTAGTAGAGCGTCCCATTAACGATGCAGAACTAGAACAAAAATGTGTGCATTGCAGTGAAAGAGAGCGTGCCGCTATGGAATCGGAAAGAGCAGCTAATAAATACAAGCAGGTTGAATTTATGCGTGATTATTTAGGACATAGTTTTGAGGGCATCATTAGTGGTGTATCAAGCTTTGGATTCTGGGTAGAAACCATTGAACATAAATGTGAGGGACTAGTAAGTGTAGTTTCTTTATCTAAATTCGACGACTTCAGATTAGTGGAATCGGATTATGCCTTAGTGGGTATGAGATCGGGTCGCAAATTTAATATGGGTGATAAAGTCACTATTAAAGTCGTAGCCGCTAGTTTAGAGAAAAGACAATTAGACTATGAGTGGGATCAAACCAAAGCAGCCGAAAGTTCTACTATTTAATTTCTGTTGTTATTTCTTCAAAGACAATACCTTCTTCTTTTAAACTTTTCAAAATAGGTTTATAAATAGAAGGGTGGATAGGAATATGTAATCCTGTAATTTTAATTTCACCTTTTAAATAAGCACAAACTCCCATGGCTAAGGGTAAACCCACCGTAGTAGCCATGGCGGTTTCTGTTGCATTTTTTCCTTTTTGCACCATTGAACTTTGCACTAAATATTTTTTAGCATCTAATGCGTATTCAATTTCGTGCATCATGACCACCATATCTTTATCGGTAGGTGCTAATTTCCATTTATTTTCAAGTATCCATTGCAAAATAGCTGCACTGGTCTTATACTGAGCAGGAATAGGAGTTTCGCTATTAAAACCTATATACTCAAATTGAGTTTTAATAATATCATTACTCAAAAAAGCAGCGTATTTATTTTCTAATGAATGCGTTTGTAAATGATTTTGTATCCAATCTTTAATACTTGTGTTTTCTTTTAAAGCTACTTGCGATTCGTCTGTTAAACCTAATTGCACAATGGCATTCCATCCTAGAAAAAAATGGGGATGTCTTAAAGTAGTTCTAATAAAATTCTGCACTTTATCTAAACTATAGGTATCAATGTAAGACAATGAATTTCTATTGGGGTAGTAGGAAAGCTCCCCTAAACTAGGCAGTTCGACACTAGGTGCATTTTCAAATAAATTATCATAGCCAAGTTTTTTTTCTTGTCCATGCTCCATATACAAGGCACCCGATTTTCCAGCTAGAATAATATTATTCGCATTCCAGCTAATTTTATAATGCCAAGGGTTGTTATCGCTTTCAGGGGCAATTAAGCCACCACAATGCGATTTAAACCCAGTAATTTTTCCTCCTTTATCTTGAATGGAATGAATGAGTTCCATGGCACTCATATGGTCAATACCAGGATCTAAGCCCATTTCACATAAAACTAAAATTTGCTTCTGCTCAATGACAGCAGCCATTGATTTCATATTATCGTCTACATAAGAAGCTGTAAAAAGGGGTTTGCCATATTGCACGCAATCCTGTGCCACCAAAAAATGTAAACTAGGAGGTAACATGGACACCACCACAGTGGCTTTCTCGATCAAGGCAGCCCTGTTTTCTTTGTTTTCTATATCAATTCCTACAGCATGACCATTAGGGGCATTATTCCACTTAGAATTAGCCACAGCTGCATTCCCATCTGCTAAGACAATATACCAGTTGTTTTCAACTGCCTTTGTTTGCAAATACTGTATTAAAACAGTGGCCGATTTACCAGCTCCAATTACAAGAATTTCAGGGTTCATTTTAGCGCGTATAAGTCATTAAAAATCCGAGCTTTAAAGTTAGTAATTCTTACCCACAACTGTGGATAAAAGAACGCAAAATTTAAGGGTTAAAAATAGCAAAAAAGGCCTTGAAAAGTTATCTTCGTTTACACTTAAAATGGGCTTAAAAAACCACTCATTTTTGCTTAAAAGAAATAAACATTATGGAAGATAATATCAATGAAAATTTAGGTACAGAAGCCACCCAAGATAATGACCGTGTCATAAGGATAAATATCGAAGAGCAAATGAAAACCTCTTACATCGACTATTCTATGTCGGTAATTGTAGGTCGTGCATTACCTGATGTCAGAGATGGTTTTAAACCGGTTCACCGCAGGGTTTTGTATGCGATGAGTGAATTGGGCAACAATAGCAATAAAGCGTATAAAAAATCGGCGCGTATAGTGGGAGAAGTAATGGGTAAGTTTCACCCACACGGTGATACTGCCATTTACGATACACTTGTTCGTATGGCACAGGAGTGGACTATGCGTTACACTTTAGTAGATGGCCAGGGTAACTTCGGAAACCAAGATGGTGACCCACCAGCTGCTATGCGATATACAGAAGCAAGATTACAGAAGATTTCAGAAGCCATGTTGGACGATTTAGAAAAAGACACCGTCGATTTTCAATTAAATTTTGACGATAGTTTATCTGAGCCTTCTGTATTACCATCACGTATTCCTCAATTATTAGTAAATGGTTCTTCAGGTATTGCGGTAGGTATGGCCACCAATATGCTTCCTCATAATTTATGTGAAGTAGTAGATGGTTGTATTGCCTATATTGATAACAGAGATATTACAGTAGAAGAATTAATGCAGTTTGTGAAAGCACCCGATTTTCCAACCGGTGGTGTGATATACGGAATGGAAGGTGTGAAACAAGGTTTAATGACAGGTCGTGGTAGAGTAGTGCTGCGTGGAAAATGTAATGTTGAAACGAAAGCAAATGGTCGTGAATTAATAGTCATCAACGAAATTCCTTACCAAGTTAATAGAGATAATTTAACAGACCGTATTGGTCAGTTAGTAGTGGATAAAACCATTGATGGTATCACGCATGTAAACAACGAAAGTAATAAGCGTGAAGGAACACGTATTGTTATTGAACTTCGCAAGGATGCAGTGGCGCAAGTAATCATTAATCAATTATTTAAGTACACAGAATTACAAACAAGCTACGGTATTAACAATGTAGCCTTAAGTAAGGGCCGTCCTAAAATTTTAAACTTACGCGATTTAACGAGCGAATTTATTGAGTTTAGAATGGAAGTGGTTATTCGTCGTGCAAAATTTGAATTAAGAAAAGCACAGGAGCGTGCGCATATTTTAGAAGGATATTTAATTGCCTTAGACCATTTAGATGAAGTCATTCGTTTAATTCGTAGTTCAGCGAATCCAGAAGCAGCTAAAGAAAGTTTGATGACTGCAGGCTGGGGCATTTCTGATATACAAGCGAAAGCCATATTGGAATTGAGATTACAACGTTTAACGGGCATGGAGCGTGAGAAAATTAAAGAAGAATTTGAACACTTAATGCAAATTATAAAATCGTTAAATGAATTATTAGGTAGCGAGCATTTACGTTTTGAACTCATCAAAACTGAATTATTGGAAGTAAAAGAAAAATTTGGTGATGCACGTAAAACAGAGATTCAATATTTAGCCGATGAAATGAAATTAGAGGATTTAATTGAAGAGGAAGATGTAGTTATTACCATTTCACATTTAGGTTATATTAAAAGAACAGCTGTTTCTGAATACCGTCAACAAAAAAGAGGTGGTCGCGGTGCCATGGGTACCAAGACAAGAGACGAGGATTTTGTAGAGCATTTATTTATAGCTTCTACACATGATACCATGTTGTTCTTTACTGAAAAAGGAAGATGTTTCTGGTTGCGTGTGTATGAAATTCCAGAAGGAGAAAAAACAAGTAAGGGCCGTGCGGTACAGAACTTAATTCAAATACCACCAGATGATAAAGTAAAAGCTATTATTGAAGTGCGTAAGTTGGACGATAAAGAATATGTACAAAATCATTTCATCATACTATGTACTAAGCGTGGTATTATTAAGAAAACATGTTTAGAAGATTTCAGTCGTCCAAGAGTAAGTGGTGTGAATGCCATTACCATTAATGAAGGAGATGAATTATTAGCAGCGCGTTTAACCGATGGTAATAATGAAGTCATGATGGCGGTGAAGTCGGGTAGGGCTATTCGTTTTCCAGAAGAGAAAGTGCGTCCAACAGGTCGTGGTGCCATTGGAGTTGCTGGTATTGAAGTTGACAATGAGAACGACGAAGTGGTAGGTTTAGTTTGTGTACACAAAGATGATAAAGAGCGTACCATACTTGTAGTAAGTCAACAAGGTTTTGGAAAGAGAACCGCTATTGAAGAATATAGAATTACCAACCGTGGAGGTAAGGGAGTTAAAACCATTAATGTAACGGAGAAAACTGGTGGGCTAGTGGGTATCATGGATGTAAAAGAAAAAGAAGATTTAATTATTACTTGTAAATCGGGTGTCACTATTCGAACTAGAATTACGGATATTCGCGAAGCAGGTCGTGCAACACAAGGCGTTACTTTAATTCGTTTAGATGAGGGTGATGAAATTGCCGCAACATCTAAGATTGAAGAACAAGATGAGTCTGCAGCAGATTTGGAAGAGGGTACAGAGCCAACAGCGACTGCTGATGGTGCTGATAATACTCAAACCACAGAGGCAACAGATAATCCTGAAACCCCAGTCGTTGAATAAAAACCAATCAACACAAATCCATACACTAAATAGAATATAAACTATAACTTTAGCAGGCAATAATTCATAATAAAAATAGATCTATGAAAAAATTAATGAGTGTTTTAACCATTTTGTTGGCAATGCATACAGTGCAGGCACAAGATTTTGATAAAGTAAAAACAAATCTTTTATTAGGTAAAACCGACGACGCAAAAGCCGATTATGACAAGGTTCTTACTAAAAAAGCAAACTTAGCAGGCACAGCAGCAGCTTATTATTGGAAGTCTAAAATTTATAGCGCTTATAATAAGGATGCTGTGAAATATCCAAATGCTTATATTGAATCAAGGAAAGCATTAGAAGAGTATATGAAGGCTGAACCTAGTTTACAATTAGCTAAAGACAATGGTCAAGAGCCTTTCTTTGATGTCTATATTAAAAGCTTTAAAGGTGGGGTAGATAGTTTTAATGTAAAAGCTTGGAAGGGTGCTGCTGAATATTTTATAGATGTAGTAAAATACAGCGATATCATATTTACTCAAGGTTGGGCCTCTTCTAAACAAAAATTTGACACGACTGCGCTAATTTATGCAGGCTATTCAAGCCAAAATGCAGGTAATTTAGAGGAAACTATTTTCTATTATAAAAGATTACTTGATAATAAAGTAGCAACTCCTGAATTAGTAGATGTATACAGATACTTATTAATTCAATTAATTGATAAAAAAGACAAAGCACAATTTGATACTTATCTAGCATTGTCTGTTGCTGCTTATCCTAATGAAAGCTGGGTAGAGTATAGTACTGACTATATCGACAAGAACTTAAGCATTGATGAGAAAGTGGCTATGTTTGATAAATTAGTAGCAGGTGGAAATATTTCAGAACTAGAGTGTCAAATGTTTGGCGATATGTTTATGTCTGGGAAAAGTGCAGAAGGTATTAGTCAAGATAATGCAGCTAAATACACTTCGAAAGCTTCAGAGGCCTACAAAAAGGCTTACACGATGAATACTAAAAACTATGCCGCTGCATTTAACGCAGGCATTAGTCATTATAATGCATACACTGTTTTAGATGAAAAAGTATCTGTTAATATAAAAGCGCTTCAAACAATTAATTCCACTAAACCAGTAGCTCCCAAGGATCCTAAAAAGAAGGCAGCTTTTGATGCATTTTATAAAGCCAAAATAGATTCTGTAAGAAAAATAAATACAAGCCTTGATGCCCCGATAAAAGAAAACGTTGACGCTGCCATTGAGTGGATTGATAAGGCTTATAATGTTATCAAAGACAAAGAGAAATTAGAAAGAGGTGAAAAGAATGTAGCCTTAAGATCGGTTGATTTCTTAGCAACTTTATATGCTTATAAAAGAGATAAAGCTAGAGGCAAGGATCAAAAAGCTTTTGACGAATTCGATGCTAAATTTAATATCTACGATCAACTACACGACAAGTATCAGTAGAATAGTAGTATTTTATAAAAAAAGCCGACCCAATATATTATTTGTAGGGTCGGCTTTTTTTTAATCTCTTAACACCACGGTAATTTTATAGTTTTTAGTTTCATTAAAATCAACTGTAATATCCTGACCGCCAAATCTAAAAACGGCTTGAATAGGGAAGATGACATTTTGAAAAATATAGATATTTCTTTTTTGTTGATTGGTTCTAGGAAACATCTCTTGGAAGGACCCCTTATTAAATGTATATTCAGTTAAAGTAGGTTTAGGCATTTCGCCAGATAAAGTAGCTGTACCACCTGAAACTGATTCAACACTCACTTCAATAATATTTCCACTTGGATTTGCAGGTTCAGATGTAATGCTGGCATTACTTATCATGTATGACTTACTTATAACTTTATAGGGATATTCATACATTCCAATGTAAAGGTCTTTTTTCCAATAGCCAACCAGGGTAGTATCTCTATCATATATGGTTTTATAGCTTAATTCGCCATAACCTTCTTTTTTGCCTTTTTTAAAGCTGCCTTTGAACACACTGCCTGAGGTATCTGTCAAAACACCCATACCATCTGGTTGACCATTTTTTTGATCGCCCACATAGGTGGTTGCTGCTTGGTTATTAGTTTGTGCATTTAAATTGTTTACTTGACATAGGATGGTTAAAGCAATTAAACAGGAGATGGTCGTTTTCATATTGATAATTTATTTACTAATTTATATAGATCTAGTAAAGTTAGGGTTTAGATATTTCAAAGCTATGGATAGCAGGCCTCATATTTAATAATAGTTTATTTAACATAATGTTAATTATAAGCGTAAAATATAGGTTTAAATGGGTCAAATGTCTGTAAATCAATAGTATTGTATTTAGTATAGATAAGTCTAGATAGAGTGCTTAGATAGTAATTACGAGTATGAATGTATAGGATTTAAGTCTAGCCTATATGCAATTCAGTAGTAATTAATTCGAGTAATTATTCAGTATTAATTAGTATTTTGTATATCAATTTAACCTCTAATCATATCTAATTAAATACAATGGCAAATAATGTAAGTCGTAGAAAGTTTGTACAAAATGCGGGATTATCCTCTATTGCTTTGGGGCTTAGTCCACAATTTATAAAGGCACAATCAACTGCTAAAATGGATAAAGTACGTATAGGTATTATAGGTACTGGTTATAGAGGTCAGAGCCATTTAGAGATGCTTTGCCAACGAAAAGACACTGTTATTGTCTCTTTTGCCGACCCAGACCCTAGAATGTTAGCCGATGCCCAAAAGATACTTAAAGATGCCGGCAGACCTGCTGCCGTGGAGTTCAAAAATGGCAATGAAGACTATAAAAATCTTTTACAAAGACATGATATTGATGCAGTTATCATTGCAACACCTTGGGAATGGCATATCTCACAGGCCTTAGAATCTATTAAAAATGGTATTATTCCAGGTGTAGAGGTTTGTGGAGCCATTAAGCTATCCGATTGCTGGGATATTGTTAATGCTAGTGAAAAAGCAGGAATTCCTGTAATGTGTTTAGAGAATGTTTGTTACCGAAGAGACGTATTAGCCGTCTATAATATGGTTAAAAAAGGCCTATTTGGTGAATTATTACACTTACAAGGTGGTTATGAGCACGATTTAAGAGGGGTAAAATTCAATAGCCCTAACTCCTCTGATAGTGCTTCTGGTGTTGAGTTTGGAGAAGGTAAAGGCTTCAGTGAGGCTGCCTGGAGAACCAACCACTCCTTATATAGAAACGGAGAACTATACCCAACCCATGGTTTAGGTCCTATAGCGATGATGACAGATATTAATAGAGGAAACCTTTTAACTAGGCTATCATCGGTTGCTACTAAAGCAAGAGGTTTACATAAATATATAGTTGAACACCCTAAAGGTGGTGATAATCACCCTAATGCGAAATTAAAATTTAAATTAGGAGACATCGTAACGACTACCTTACAAACGGCTAATGGGGAGACGATGCTACTTACCCACGACACCAATTCACCTCGTCCTTATAATTTAGGGTTCAGGGTTCAAGGAGTTCAGGGTTTATGGCAGGACTATAGTTCAGGGCAGTTCAAAGCGGGACATATATATATAGAAGGCATTTCTCCAAAAGCGCATCAATGGGAAAACCCAGAAGCCTACTTAAAGCAGCACGATCATCCATTATGGAAGAAATATGAGGCGGATGCCGAGGGTGCTGGTCATGGTGGTATGGACTTTTTTGTAGTCAATGCCTTTGTAGAGTGTATTAAAAGAAAGGTTCCTTTCGAATTAGATGTATATGACTTAGCTACTTGGTATGCCATTACACCGCTTTCTGAAAAATCGATTGCTGAAAATGGACAGATGCAATTAATACCAGACTTCACAAGAGGTAAATGGAAAAATAGAAAGAATAATTTTGCAATGAATGAAGATTATTAATAATCGACCCCTACTCTATTTATTCTAACTAGTTCAGTTTATTATACTGTTCTAATAATCGTATTTGATTCAGCGTGCGCACTAAGTTTTGGCCCTCATACTTAGCACCATAGTATATATCATTGTTTAAATGGTCCGTTAAAAAACGTAGGGCTTGCATGTAAATCATAAATTGCCCACCATAGAAAAAGTGGTCCCTTTCAAAAGACGATAATTCATCTTGCATAAAATGCAAGTAGCCTTTTTCAAGCGCCTTCCACTTAGCGGCGTCCACCACTACTTTATTTAAATCTTTTTCTTCTTCTGAAACTTTACATAAACAAGTGCGGCACATATCACCTACATCACTTATAAAATAGCCCGCCATTACAGTGTCTAAATCAATCACGCAAATGGCTTTTTCTATGCCGTTATTTTTTTGAAATAATACATTGCTAATTTTTGTATCGTGATGGGTTACTCTTTTTTTAACCTCGGCATGATGTATAAATGCACTGTATATATCGACATATTTTTTATGCGCTGCTAAAAATGAAATGGCTTCTTTGGTTTCAGCAATTCTTTGTGCATTTCCTTTTACAATTGCCTCTGAAAACTGATGGTATCTTAAATTTAAATTATGAAAATCTGGAAGGCTATCTTTTAATTGACTGGCTTCAAAATTTTTCAGTATGGAAGTAAAACCTGCAAATTGCATGGCGGCCTGCTCTACTTGGTTTTCATTATCTAAAACACTTAAAGCATAGCCCTCTATTTTATGAAAAGCCCTATAATAGCCACCCTCCCACTGCACTAAAGTATTTCCATTCAGTGTAGGTACTAAATGCGTGAATAAATAGGAAGGATTGTTTTTTTGCAAGTAGCTAGAAATAGCATTTATATTATCATCAATAGCTGAAGGGTTTTTGAAAACACTATGATTAATACATTGCAAGATATAGGCACCCTTATTGGTTTGAATAGAATAAGTACTATTTATTAAGCCTTGTTGAATGGGCGCATAACTATCTACCTTCCAGCCATATAATGAAAAAATTTCTTGCATATAAATTTTATACTTAAAAGTACAAAAAATATGCGCATTGTTCGTACCTTGATCTTAATATAAATGAATGTATATGAGCATGGATCGAAGAAAGTTTTTGAACCTAAGTGGTTTAGGTATTTCAAGTTTTACCATCACTGGCTTTATACCTAAAACAGTACAAGAAATTACTGGAGGCTCGAATACAATTAACAATTTGAATGTATTGGTAAACCCTGTAGTGGTGGCTACCTGGGATGCAGGCTTGGCCGCTAACCTTGCCGCTTGGAAAATAATTGGTATGGGTGGAAAGGCTTTAGATGCGGTAGAAAATGGAGTAAAAGTAACTGAAGATGAAATTAATTGCTGTGTAGGTTTAAGCGGCAACCCCGATAGAGATGGTCATGTTACCTTAGATGCTTCCATCATGGATCATGAGTTTAATTGCGGATCTGTTGCTTTTTTAGAACGTATTAAGCATCCTATATCTGTGGCAAGAAGAGTAATGGAAAAAACACCACATGTAATGTTAGTGGGTGAAGGTGCTCAACAATTTGCCCTCTCTGAAGGTTTTACTTTAGAACCAGCTACTTTGTCAAAAGATGCAAAATCATCTTATGAAAACTGGTTAAAAAAATCGGAATATAAACCTGTTATCAATATTGAAAGAAAACAAGCAACAAGTCAATTAGACCCTTCTTTAATGGCTCCTCCTAAATTAAGTAATGGAGAATGGAACCATGATACCATTGGAATGATTGCCTTAGATAGTTTTGGAAACTTATCTGGTAGTTGTACCACTAGTGGTGCAGGTTTTAAAATGAGAGGTCGTGTTGGTGACTCCCCTGTTATTGGTGCGGGTTTATATGTAGACAATGAAGTGGGTGCCGTAGTTGCCACTGGACAAGGTGAAGACGTCATTCGTGTGGCAGGCGCCAGTGCAGTAGTAGAACAAATGAGACAAGGTAAATCACCTGAGGAGGCTTGTAAATTTGTAGTGGAAAGAATAAGAAGAATAAAAAAAGAAAAGGCAAAAGATATTCAAATATGTTTTATCGCGCTGAATAAAAAAGGGGAAGCAGGTGCTTACGCATTACATAAAGGCTTTAATTTTGCGGTACATACCAAGGAGGGTAATAAATTATTTGAATCTTCTTCTTTAGATTAATTATATGTCTACAAAACTTGAGATTGCTGTATTTTCAGTAGAAGCTGCGGTCACAGCTTTAAAAGCAGGTGCGCATAGAATTGAATTTTGTGAAAACCCTTTAGAAGGCGGCACTACCCCCTCTTATGGAAGTTTAAAAACTTTAAGGTCTTATACTACTCAACCAGTATTTCCTATCATACGTCCTAGAGGGGGTGATTTTTTATATTCTAGATCGGAGTTTGAAGTAATGAAGTCCGATTTACTTATTGTTAAAGAACTAGGCTATTTAGGAGCCGTTATAGGATTATTGAATGCAGATGGAAGCATTGATACAAATCGTACCAAAGAACTTGTAGATATTGCGGGGTCAATGATGCAAATAAGTTTTCATAGAGCCTTTGATAGATGTATCGACCCTTTCAAGGCATTGGAAGATATTATTGCTACAGGTTGTAAGCGAATTTTAACAAGTGGTCAAGTACCCAATGCGGCAGATGCGCAACCCTTATTAAAAAAATTAATTGAACAAGCTGGTGACAGCATTATAATTATGCCAGGTTCTGGTGTACGTTCTAATAATATCAAAGAAATTATTCAAGCAACAGGCGCCAAAGAAATACATAGCAGTGCGCGTCAAATGCAGGCAAGTAAAATGTCGTATACAAAAGATTCGATGAATGAAAATTTACAAGCTACTGGAGTAGACATAGAAGAGATCAAAAAAATGTTAGCACAATTGTAATAGCCACTAATACAACATACGCACTCTAATGGTATGCTTCACTTCTTTTAATAGTGCAATAGCTGTTTTAGATAATTTAGAATCTACATCTAAAACTACATAGCCAATTTCATCATTGGTTTTTAAATACTGTCCTACAATATTTATTTTATTTTTAGACATCACTGTATTAATGGCACTCAATACACCCGGTACATTATTATGCATATGTAAAATACGATGTGCATTTTCAACAGGCGGCAAACTAATAGAAGGTATGGTATGAGAACCATAAGAAACCCCACGCTCTAAATATTGATATAATTTAATACTTACATCTTCTCCAATATTTTCTTGCGCTTCTTCCGTAGACCCACCAATATGTGGCGTCAGCAACACGTTGGCTAAGCCTTGTAGCGGTGTGGTGAAAACATCTCCGTTCTTTTCAGGTTCAATTGGAAATACATCAATGGCAGCCCCTCCTATTTTTTTATCAACAATGGCTTTACTTAAGGCATCTAAATCAACCACTTCACCACGCGCATAGTTTATTAATATAGATCCTTGTTTAAATTGACTTATAACCGACTTGCTAATTAAATTTTTAGTTTGACTGGTTTCAGGGACATGCAATGAAATAATATCAGAACTACTTACAATATCTTTTATAGATTTTGCGGGCTTGGCATTGCCTAAAGGTAATTTTGTTTCAATATCATAGAATTGAATTTTCATACCCATGGCTTCTGCCATGATACTTAACTGTGTACCAATATTGCCATAACCAATGATGCCTAAAGTTTTTCCTCTTAGTTCAAAACTTCCTTTCGCTTCTTTATTCCAAATGCCTTTATGTGCTGCTGTATTTTTATCGATAATTTTTCTAATGAGCATAATAGAAGCGCCAATGACTAATTCGGCAACACTTCTTGTATTACTATAAGGTGCATTAAATACGGCTACCCCTTTTTGCTTACATGCTTTTAAATCTACTTGGTTAATGCCAATACAAAAACATCCAATGGCTTGTAATTTTTTAGCGCTCTCTAATACTTTTTTAGAAATAAAGGTTTTAGAACGAATGCCTAAAATGTGCACGTCCTTAATAATCTTGATTAGTTCCTCCTCACTTAAAGCACCAGATACCTTTTTTACATCGGTATATCCCATGTCTTTAAAATACTGAACCGCCTTATCACTTATGTTTTCAAGGAATAAGACCTTAATTTTATCCTTAGGATAGCTAGTGGCATCAAAATTACTCATGGCACAAAGTTAAAAAAAATTAACTGTTTGCTATTCATTAACAATAAATTATGTGTTTATAGCGTTAATTTAGTAGCTATAAATGGATATAGCCACCCCATAAAACTAACAGATGTTAATTCGATTCACCCTCTTACTAGGTTTTTTCTTTTTAAGTATCTCCTGTGGCACGGGTCAAGGCCCTCGTTTTTTAGATAATACATCTAATATCATTCTAAGTAATGATGAAAAAGAGCGCTTAATTGCAGAGGTGAAAGCTAAATATCAGACCCTATTGGGTAATAAGGGGTTTAGTGGTCAAATTTTAATTGCCAAAAACGGAGAAGTTATTTTCGAAGATTACAAAGGCTATTCTAATTATTCAGATAAAACCGCCATCATTCCCGAAACCCCTATTCATTTAGCCTCCATTTCAAAAACATTTACGGGTATGGCGGCTTTGAAATTATGGGAAGAGGAGAAATTAGATTTGAAGGCCCCTGTTACAAAATACTTTGCAAGCTTCCCTTACAAAGAAGTGACGATAGAGCAATTACTTTCTCATCGTAGTGGCCTACCCGATTATACTTATTTCATGGAACCCAATAAGTATAAAACGGTGAAAGTAAAAAACAAAAGAGGCCGTTGGGTGAAGAAATTAAAACTAATAAAGGCTGAAACCCCTTTCAGGCAAGGATTGTATAATAATCAGGATGTACTAGACTATATGGTGACTAAGCGCCCTGCACCAGCTGCTATGCCCAATAGAGTATTCAAATATTGCAATACTAATTTTGTAGTATTGGCTTTAATTATTGAAAAAATTACGGGTCAAGACTTCCCTACTTATATGGCAGAAACTATTTTTAAGCCATTGAAAATGGAAAACACTTATGTATTTAGTGCCAAAAGTATTGATAAATACACGCCATCTTATAATGCAAGAATGGTTCCCTATAAAATTGAAAAGTACGATTGTATTTATGGAGATAAAAATATTTACAGTACAGCAAGAGATATGTATTTATGGGATAAAGCTTTAACGGAAGGCAGTTATGTAAAAGAAAGCACATTAGAAATGGCTTATCAACCGCAGAGTCCTATTAATAAGTATCACCATAACTACGGATTAGGCTGGCGTATTTTGGCTAAACCTAACGAAGAAAGACTCGTTTATCATAATGGTTGGTGGCATGGTAATAATACAGTGTTTACACGTTTAATTAGCGAATCGGCAACCATCATTATTTTGGGTAATAAGTTCAATAAATCTATCTATAAAGGCAAGGAAATTGCCTCTGTTTTTACAGGTAAAGTAGATACCTCCGCTTTGGTGGAGTAAAATTGCCCTTTTTTGCCCTTTTTTGACTTTTACCCCCTATTTTTGCAGACCTCAAAAGAAATTAAACAGAAAACAAAAGAATAAGTATTGCTATGAAAGATCTTCTATTTTATGCCGTTCCGGCAATGGGTATTGTAGGTTTATTGTATACACTCTTGAAATTCAATTGGGTATCTAAACAAGACGCAGGTAATGACCGTATGAAAGAAATTAGCAC
>ENA-OSIY01000414-OSIY01000414.1-marine-metagenome-genome-assembly--contig:-NODE-414-length-23693-cov-7.084900_pt1 | contig 23693 bp, 25 predicted proteins | sample MGYA00237884_ERZ534233 | MGnify/ENA primary metagenome ERZ534233 (study PRJEB26412, sample SAMN06343840) | marine metagenome | isolation source: estuarine water | place: USA: Columbia River Estuary... | reverse complement strand
GTAAAGGTGTGGCTTGTAGGGAATGTCAAACAACGGTTAGGGGTGTACGCTTAGATGTATCAAAACCATATATCACAATTGAAGAAAAGATAGAAGTAATGCGTGAAATAAATGAAATTTGGAATGAAATGAAACACATGCAACGTGCTGGTGAATTAACCAAATATCTTGTAAAAAAGTTTGATGTTAATGAATACCTAATAAACGAAGATAATGAAGAAAATAATAACCCAGATAATGTTGTGGATGATAACGATGATATTAATTATGACGATATTAATATTAATTGGGAAGAAGAAGTTAAGAAGTATTTATAATGGCTTATAAACCACATGGGAAACCATCCAAGCTAAGACAATATGTCAAGATGGATGATATAGGTACATACCTAAAAGAAAAATACAACGGTTATAGAATGACCGAACAAACATTGCAATTCTGTATGAAAGTCGCAGCTGGCGAAAGCGCCATCGCAGCTGTTAAGGATGTATATGACTTGCATGATAATAATAGCGAAGCTAGAAGACATACAAAGGAATTATTATATAACCCAAAGATAGTTGAAACAATTAACATCATAAGGGATAATATAAAACACCAGACAATTGTTGATACCAATAGCATCCTTATGCGCCTTGAAATGCTTTATGGGGAATGCATTAATGATAATGATAGGGCAAACGCTTTAAAGGTCTTAAAACAGATGGCAGACATAATTACGAAGCTGGATGGCAATGTATCCGTTGGGGATGTTAACATCGTATTTCAACTTCCCAATGTTAATAATGTAAAAAAAATTGACATTGAAGCAAGTGATATAGAAGAAGTATGAACGTAAAAATACAAGGGTGCGACCTATTCCCATGGCAAGAAATTGTGGCAGATAGTTATATCAATGGTGACTATAAAACTTATGTGTTGAATAACTCAAGACAAACTGGGAAGTCCCTACTAATGTCACAGTTAATACTTTATACAGCAATAAATTACAACAATGCTGCGGTTGGGGTGGTATCATTAACCTATAAACAGGTTAAATTAATATACGCAAATGTATCAGAATTATTGAAGCAAACCCCCATCGTAAGTTCGGATAATAAGTCTGAATTAAAGATACACCTGGTTAATGGTTCGGTTATAACATTCTTAACAGTTCAAAACCCAGATAACATAAGGGGTCATACTTTTACCCATCTATTCTGTGATGAAATGGCCTTCTACCAACTTGATGTATGGAATAAAGTATTATTACCAACAACATTGGCCATGGGTAAGAAAGTGGTGTTAGCAAGCACCCCACGTGGGACAAACCATTTCTATGACTTATTTATGCGTGGGATGAACCCAGATGATAAAAGCATAACAGCATTCAAGTTTGACTATACGGCCAACCCATACTTTGACCCAGCTGAAATTGAAACCATAAGAAAAAGCATCCCAGATGCGATATTCAGACAGGAATTTTTATGTGAATTTACGGACAATGGTTCGGTGTTCAATAACCTACGTGAAATATGTGTACACCATGAATTACCAAAACCATCTGGTAATTTATTTGCGGGTGTTGATATTGGGTTATTCCATGACTTTGCAGTGGCATCCATATTTGATGCAAACGGTAATTTGGTCGCATTTTACCGTAGCAAAACAGGAAGTATAAATAAGTTGAACACAGAATTGGATGAATTTCTAAATAAATACAAACCGCTTAAAACCCTATTAGAATTAAATAACGTAGGTGTATCGGTGTACGAATACCTTTATCCACGTGTTAGGGGCTTAGAAGGCTTTAAAACGACTGGTGTAAGCAAGGGTGACCTTATCAACCAACTACAGAATAGCATTGATGATAATTTAATTAAGTTACCCCACCATACATTCATACCAGAAGTTTATAACGAATTGGTTAACTATGGGTTCAAATATAGTGAAAAGACACGTCAGATACAGTATGAAGCCATCACAGGTCATGATGACGTAGTTATGTCATTGGCGTTGGCAAATAAAGCATATGTGGATGCAAACCACAAAAAGAAATTAAAACCGAAGGTTTATTTCGGTAGATAAAAAACGATAACATAAGAATTATATTTATAAACAGATGCAGAAATTAGAACACAAAGATAAAATTTATAATATCCCAACAAGATGGGAAGATATTAGTATTGGTCAATTATACGAAATTAATTCATTTATAGAAAAGTTGAATGATGATGATGGGTATGACGATGAATATTTGTATTCAAATTTATTCAAAATTATCACATCAACAAATGGTATAGAATATTATAGCCTATCAATTCCTAATAACATATTTTTTAAAAATTCAATTAAGTTTTTAAATACTGAAATTAAGAATGAACCATTTAAACAAGAAATTGTATTCGGCAACTTAAAATTTAAGGTTAAGAAATTTGATGAATTTACATTTGGTGAATATATTGATACACAACATATGTCTTCAACTGAAAATATTAATATCGTTAAATTATTAGCTTTATTGGTTGACATACATCAAAGACCAAACATTTTTAAATTAAAGTTTAAAAGTAAGAAACTTAGTTACACCTTTGAACAGAAAGAAAAGATAATTAATTCATTACCAGCAACAAAATTAATGGCGTTGCAAACTTTTTTTTTGCGTGGTCAAAAACAATTAGGTCGCAATTTAGCGTCTTATTTGAACATGATGGCACTTCGTCTAACCATGAAAGCAAGTTTTCAGCTGGTTGGTCTTTTTATATCTGGGTTATGGATGCGTGTAATGAAGACATTACAAAGATGGATAAAGCCATCGAAAAACCATTCAAAGAAGTATTAACATATCTGGCATATAAAACATCCAAAAATAAAATGATAGATGCTATCAGAAAAGAACAAGAACAAAAGTCAAAATATAGATAATGAATTATAGTCAATTAACAACCTACCTTAAAGATACAGCCGCATCCCACCTTAACGTGGTATATGCTGAAGCTGGGTATATTGAAAACCTTAACTGGGGTGAAAATAACTATCCAATGGTGATGTTTGTTTGTCAACCTGGAACATTTTCCGTGAATAAAATAAGATACAATATGACCATGATATGTGCTGATATTATGGATGATGCCATGTTACAACAAATTACCAAACAGTCAAACATGCATGACATTGGGCGTGACATTATTAATAAGATATTAATTGATAGCCAGACAGCCACCTTTGACCTTATCGAAGATAGCGTGGTTTTTAGCCCATTCACCGACAATTTACCAGACTTGGCTACAGGTTTTCAATTCGACTTTATTATTGAAGTTCAAAATAAACAAACATGTAATTTACCGTTCGGGAACTAATGGACCAATTTATAATATCACCAGAATTATATAAGGCATTGGGGGATGAATTAAAAAAGAATTTAATTCAAGAAATGCGTAGGACAAAAACTATTGCAACTGGTAGCCTATTAAATTCAATTCAATTTAATATTGAACAAACACCTAATGGGGCTATTATTAGTTTAAATGGTAATGACTATATCACCTATGTTGATAAAGGTAGAAAGCCAGGGAAATATGCACCAACAAGCGCATTAAAGAAATGGATAAAAAGCAAGGGCATCGCAACCGATGAAGCAAAGGTGTCAGCAATTGCATTTGCAATTAATAACAAAATAAAAAGGGAAGGTATTAAACCAAGACCAATTCTTGAAAAAGCATTTAGCAACGGTTTGCCGATGTATGAAAAGATAATAGATGATACCTTGAATAAAGACCTTGATAAATATTTAAACGAATTAATAAATAAATAACACATGGCCATAACAGCATTAGAATTACCAAACGAATTTAACTACGCCAGACAGACCATTCCGTTCTTGGTTAAGTCATCATTAATAGGAACAGGTGGTACAGGTGGTATCGACCCAATTGAACGTGCGTTCAGGTTTGTATTTGATGTTACAGTACAATTAAGCAATGGTACGTATAAAACATACGCATCAATTGCAATTCCACCACGTCCAGATAATTATTATTCATTCTTTGATGCAGCACCGCTTATCATTGATGCGTTATCATATGACCTTGGAACACACCAAGTAACAAAAGCAACAGCATGTGCAAATTCTATAGTAAAGTTTAAGGTATTTTGTACTGAAAGATACTTAGATACTGTGGGTAATTTCACATCTGGCACCAAAACATCTATGGGCGAATTTTATGCTATTGATGGTAGTGGTAGTGAAGGTATCACACCATATCTTATTGATAGCGTTTCAAACAAAAAGCCTTTGCATTATCACCAATTAATAGATACTGAAGAATTTAAGGTGAACGCAAAGGAACCACTTACATTATCTTGGTTATCAAGAAATGACTTGGGTGTAAACGAATTGGAATATATTCATGGTAACTATGGTACATTCAATGATATTGCATCATTTGGTAACCCAACCCCATCCACATCAAACGTATTGAATACTTATTCTGGTATCACAAAGAATGCCTTAACAACAATTACGCCTGGTGTTAACGTTCCATCTGGTGGCGTTTCTATGGGCGCTAAAATGGCTGGTATTACAACACCTGGTAACAACAATATTATGGTGTTTAAATTCACTAATATTGACTTATCAGCTAACACATCATATGTGTTCAAAATATTGGCCATAAATACACTTAGCCCTACACCACCACCAGCATCACCAGCTTATACAATACAGGCTGTTGTAACTGGAACAAACTTTACGGCATTCGCTGGTGTGGCACCGACAATAGGTTCAACAATTAATACATTACAAGGTATTCAAGTAAACTTTGCTACATTAGCTGGTTATACAACTGGTGATATTACAGGTATTGAAATTAGGTATGTATCTACTTCACCTTTATCAGCATTGGGTGCGATGAATAACGTTCAAATGTTCTTTGATAGCACATCTTTATATGAAGTGAATACAGCTGGTGTTCCATTTGTAAACACAATTGAAATTGTAACTGAAGATGCGGTTTATACAATGCCATCTGGTTACACCCAAAATATTATCCCATTGAATGATACATCACAGTCACGTTTTGATACACCTGTGGGTCCATATAAGCAATATCATCCAACTGGCCAGGATGCAACAACAGGTTACTGGAAAAATATCGGTGGTGGTATATCAAAATGGTTCTATGCTAGAATTAAAAATGTAGCTGGTAACATCATAGGTCAGTCATCAAAGATATATCAAATTAATGATACCTGTGAAAGATGTGAAAAGTTCAGACTTAAATGGAAAAACCAATTGGGTGGTTGGGACTACTTTACATTCACCAAAGTAAGCAAAGCCAAGACAAGTATTGAACGTGAAAACTTTAAGCGTTCTAGGGGCTTTATTTCAGCAACTGGGTATAAAGAATTAACATCTGACCGTGGCTATAAGTCATTGAACATTAAATTGCAAGATACTTATACCATCATATCCGACTGGGTTGGTGATGGAACAGCTAAATGGATGCAAGACTTATTCACATCGGATGAAGTTTATATCTTGAACCCAGAACCATTTATGAAATATCCAACATCAACTGAATTTGACTTGGAAATACCTGTGTTCGTTCAACAAACAGATGTTGAATTTATGAACAATAGTATTGAAGCTAAGTTGAAAAACTTTGTTGTAGAAATAACACCAGCTATACGTTGGGAAGAAAATAGCACTAACTAATGTTAAAGAAAACCGAATTATTTATAGAAGATAAGCAGCTTGACCTTTACGGTGATAACAGCTTTGTATTAAACTTTAATGTGGCCGATATTAGTGATATATCAGCAAAGGCTGCTTCTTATTCAAAGGAATTAGATATTCCAGCTACCAAAGAAAATAACAAATTATTTAGCCACTTATTTGATGTAAGTAGCGAAGGTTATTTCAACCCATTATCAAAGAAAACGTCTGAACTATTTATTGATGGTGTGTGTGTTATGAAAGGTTATTTTAAACTAAATAGTATCACCATCATTGATAACGAATACGTAACTTATCATGGGGTTATCTATGAAGATAGTGTTAACTTTATCCAAGCTTTGGGTGACCTTGAATTATCCAACTTGGTATTACCACTTACAGGAACAACAGCATCACCAACAGGCGCAACTGGAACCATTATTATAAATAATATTATAGGAAGCAATTATCGTTTTGTACCACCTTTTCCAGGTAACGTAGCACAAAGGGTTTATAATGTTGGTTATAATAACATAATTACAACAGGCGGTATTTTCGGTTCACTTCAACCAATTGATAGGAATACACCTACAGCACCATGGTATGGTATATCAACATTTTATACCGTAACTACTGTTGATGCATTTGTTGCACTACAAAATATCACCATTAATTTAACGCCAGCTATTACATTATCACCATCTAGGTCGCTTAGATGGCAATGGTATAAAGTAACACCATCTGGTTCTACTTACGTTCATACACCAATTCCTGGTTCAACAGGTGGCGGTGGTAACTTTTTATCATCATCAATTACAACACCATCTGGTAACGTTAACTTAGATACTGGTGAAGGAATTTATTTAGCAATTTATGATAGCTACCCAGTTCCTTATTCACTATTGTTACCACCACCCCCAATTGGAATTAACCCATCATCACAAATTACTGGTACAATACAGGCAACATCAACTACACCTGTTAATAACTTGTTAATAGATGAAAGTTATATTTTAAATAATATTAACATAGCTAGTAGTTCAAGTAATAGCGATATTTGTTTTCCATTGGTTGACTATAACCAAACATTCCCATATTCAGCTACAAATAAAAAGAATACGCAAATTAATGAATATGAAAAGCCAGGTGTTCGTGTTAAATTTGAAGACTTAAGACCAGCTGTTTTTGTTAAGAAAGTTTGGGATAATATCTTTAAACAAAGTGGTTTTAAATATAAGTCTAAATTCTTGGATACTAATGCAGACTTATTTAAAAAGTTAATTGTTATCGGTGGAATGGAAGAAGATGAAGTTCAGTCTATTCAATATGAAAATATATTAACTGGTACAACCCAATATCTATTAACCGAACCAATTCAAGATGTTGAAACAAACCCTGGTATAAGTAGTTATACTTATGACTATAAAGCATTTTTATTAGGTGGTAAGGTACCTAATGCATCACCAACAAATTATTGGTTTAAAAAGACCATAAGACCAACCTATACTGAAAACTTAAAAGTTAAATATACTGATGCAAACCGTAATAACACCGCACATGGTTTTTCTGGTGCTGAATATGGTGATGTATTAAAAGCTATGGTTGGTGGTAAATATAAAATACAAGCCCAACTTAAAGGTATATCAAAAGCCGTTATGTTTGGTTCTGGTATTGCAGCACCAAACAAACAAGGTTTAACATATCGTCTTAAAATTGAAACTATTAAAGCTGGTTCATTTAATAACGACCCATCATTATTTACAGCACCAGCCAAAAGCAAATGGACTGAAAAGAAAGTTTTTACATTTAAAAGGGAAGAAAATGCTTTAGACCAGAATTTTACTTTATACTTTGATGAAACAATTGAATTAGAACAAGGTGACTTAGCAAGGGTTGTTTTATACGCTTCAGCTGAAGCACAATTTGACCCAAATAATGCTGAACCAACAGCATATAGCTCAAATACATTATTAAATGTTGATGGTACATGCTATGTTAAATATTATAGACTTGGTTCATGGTTGGGTTATGAAGCAACATCACTTACAAATATGCTTCCACGTTCAATGAAACAAAGTGAATTTGTGTTGGGTATTTCAAAGATGTTTAACCTTTATTTCGAACCAGATAAACAAGACCCTAAAACAATTTATGTGGAACCTAGGGATACCTATTATGAAGATGGCCGTGTATTAAACTGGGAAAAGAAATTGGACTATACTAAACCACTAGACATTAATATTCTACCACATGACCAGGCTAAGAATTTCGTGTTTAAATATGCTGATGATAGTTCTGACTATTATACAGAACAGTTTAAAAAGTTTACTGCAAATGCTTTGACATTTGGTTCATATCAATTTGCATCTAAGGATGAATACGTATCTGAAACAAATGAATTAGAATTACCATTTGCTGCATCTTATTTACAAAAAATATCTGGTACTGACCCACTACCAATTTATACAGGTATAGATGCAAACCCAATGGTTATTACAAAAATAATTGACCAAGAAAGTCAGAAGCCTGGTTATCAAGGTAAAGCATCTGGATGGAAAAAAGAACCACGTATTCTTTATTATGGTGGTAAAATAAACCTTCCACCTTATGATAAAAGAAACTATCAATTCTTTTTAACTAGTAATGAACCAGATGGTGATGTTTATGAAATTGACTTAGGTTATTATCCATATGCTGGTCATTATGATAACCCAGTTCAACCAACGGTTGATATAAACTTTTTTACAGACACACATTATTTGACAACCACATATTGGAATAATAATTTCGGTACAGCCAATTTAACACCGCCAGTTACATCCAATATTACTTTTGTATTAAGTGGTTTGACAATTGGTAGTGGATATGCTGTTTATTTCAATAACGTTCCACCAGCACCTTATTTTAATGTTAGCCCAAGTGTTGATAAGTATGTTAAAGTTACAAACCCAGCAACAGGTGAATATTTCAAAGGAATTATTACATCATTTCCTGGTTCACTTATTATTGTTAAAGTTACTGAAAAATATGGTTCTGGAACTTATAGTGACTGGGTAGTTACAATGACAGATATATTGATGAAGAATGACTTATTTAATGTATTCTACAAACAACAGATGATAGAACTTACAGACCAGTCATCTAGGTTGATGACATGTAACATGTATTTAACACCAACTGATATAGCAAACTTTAGGTTCAATGATATTGTGTATGCGCATAAAGAATACTGGCGTGTAAATAAAATTATTGACTTTGATACATCATCTGATGTTAACCAAACTACAAAAGTTGAATTAATTAAGATATTACGTGCGCAAACAAATACCCTAATTGACTATGTTCAAGGTGGATATTTAGGTATAAACGGTGGCCTTGGTGGTGGAACAACTACAACTGGTACAGGAACGACTGCTGGTACAACACCTTCGGTTGTTGCTATGGGTCCAGCTGGTGTATTGGGTACATATACGCAAACAGCACCAGATGCGTTTATGGTGGCTAGAAATAGTATTGTACAAGATACAAATGGTTTAGTTCCAACATTCTTTAATAAAGAAGTGGATGTTTATACAGGTACACAAGACTTAACTGATACCGTTGTTAAAATTGGTAATGACCTTAATGTTGTTAGGGACCTTATTAATGTTAAACCAGTTGGTGAAAGCATTACCTATACAGATGAAAATGCTGGTCTTATTGACTTACCAAATAGGTTCACCCAAGTTTATTATGATGTTAAGGAAAGAAATAAATTGTTCTTAATGAATTTGGAACCAACTACAACTGATGGTTATCTTATCCATTTCGATGCTTTAAATGACACCACAACAGCTTTCATTCAAATTGTGAACCCTAATGTCACCACCAATGAAGTATTCGTTATAAACGCAGATAATAGCGTTGTGGTTAAATATGATGCCATACAAGATAAGTGGATAATATCAAAAGCATAAAACAAAAGAATTAAAATTATATTTAATTTAAAAGACCACAATGGCTGATAACATAAAAAAGATAATAGAAATTGAATATAGCATCAACAATGGACCTATGGAAAAATTCAAAGGTTCTGTTGAAGATGCTACCAAGAAAATTGAAGACCTAGAAAAAGCAACTGCAACTATTAAAGATGCTACATTGAATTTGGATGTTAAGGCTGATGGTATTACAATTACAACTGAAGAATTAAAGATACTAACTGAAGAAACAAATAACGCTGCTGATGCTGGTGAAAATTTAGGTGCTACTTCTGAAAATACTGCTAAAAAGCAAGTTAGCCTTAAACAAGAATTAAAACAGGTAACACAGCGAATGCAAGAATTGCAATTAGCTGGTGAACAAACATCACAGGAATACCAAAACCTTGCTGCAAGAAGTGGTGAAATTAAAGATGCGTTTGAAGAAGTTGGTAGGGCAACCGCTGCTAATAAGTCTGGTGCTGATGCATTTATCGGTACATTATCTGGGGCAGCTGGTGCATTTGCTGCTGCACAAGGTGCTGCTGGTTTATTTGGTTCAGAAAGTGAAAATGTACAAAAAGCTTTACTTAAAGTTCAAAGTGCATTAGCCATTGTTCAAGGTGTTGAAGCGTTTAAAGATAGTATCCCATCTATCAAAGCATTTGGGGCCGCTTTAAAGGGTGCTATTGGTGCATCTGGTATTGGTTTATTAATTGTTGCTTTAGGAGCCATTGTAGCCTATTGGGATGACATTAAAGGTGCTATTAGTGGTGTTAGTTCAGAACAAAGTAAAGCTGTTAAAGGTGCTGCTGAATTTACAGCTAAACAAGAACATTCATTAAAGGTTTTAAATTCATCTGATGAAATATTAAAGTCACAGGGTAAAAGTGAAGATGAAATTCTTGGTCTTAAGATAAAACAAACAAAAGCTGTTATTGACGCAAGAAAACAGGAATTGCTTAAAAACCAAGCAATGCGAAAGTCGCAAATTGAAGCGGCCGAAAGAAACCAAAAAATATTACAAGGTATTATTCGTTTTATATCAGCGCCACTTACAATTCTATTAACAACTGTTGATAGAATTGGTAAAGCTTTAGGATATGACTTTGGACTTGAAGAAAAATTTAGTGGTGGTATATCTAAATTACTTTTTGACCCAGAACAAATTAAAAAAGATGGTGAAAAAGCTGACCAAGAAGCTAAAGACCAAATTACCGAACTTGAAAACACCCAAGCTGGTTATGAAAATACTAGGAAAGCTAATAGGAAAAAAAGTGCTGAAGAAGCGGCAAAAAAGGCTAAAGAATATAATGATAAACTTAAAGATATTCAAATTAAGCATAATGAAGAAATGCTTAGACTTGAAAAAGAACAGCAGGATAATTTAAATAAATTAGCTGAAATAAATGCTGAAACTAATTTAGAAAAAGAAGATGCCAGGCTTCAAACTGTATTGGATAACCTTAAAAGTAGTCAAGCAAAAGAATTGGCAGCTATTGCTGAAAGGGAAACTGCGTTAGCTAAATTAAAAGCTGAAAGTATAAAAAAGAATGACCCAGCAATTATAGCCGCAGAAAAAGCACTTGGTGAAGAAAGAAAAGCTATTACTGATAAATACATTACATCTTATGAAATTGCTTGGAAAGAACATGGTTACAATGTTAATAATATTATTAGACAAAATGCAATTGCTAGGGCTAAACTTAGAAGTGAATTAAATGGTCAAACAGATAAAGAAGCTTTAGACGAATTAAATGCTGCGAATAATGCTGAATTTGAAGCATTAAAATTAGCTGGTTTAACTGAAGAAGATATTTTAAAATTATTTGCGCAAAGACGTGCTAAATTAAAATTAGACCAAGCAAAAGAAACTAATAATATTGACGCTGATAAAGACTATTTTACAAAACTTAAAGCTTTATATGATGATAATACATTATCTGAAGAACAAAGAAATAAAAAAATAGAAGCCCTTAATAATGAAAGGTTACTTGGTGGATATGACCGTGAATTAAAAGCTAATGAAGCTGAAATGAAGCTTTACGATAAAAATTCAGAGAAATATAAAGCTTTAGAAGAAAAGAATACTGAAATAGCTGAACAACAGTCAAAAGCTAGGGTTGATATTGCGAAAAAAGAAAGGGATGAAAAAATTTCAGCTGCTGAAAAGTGGGTTAATAAAGCTTTAGAACTTGCAAATGCTTTGGCTGACTTAGCGAATGCCATCTTAGAAGCCCAAACAAAAAGGGTTGAAGATGAATACGAAAAACAACGTAAGGCTAAAGAAGATGAAAATACAAGGGAATTATCCAATATCGAATTAACTGATAGTCAAAAAGAAGAATTGCAAAGACAACATGATATTGAATTACAAAAACTTGAAGAAGATAAGCAAGCCAAATTAAAAGATATAAAAAAGAAACAGGCTGATATTGACTTTGCTATCACCGTTGCAGAAATTATAGCAACAACAGCTTTGCAAGTTATTAAAACCGCTGCAAACCCAGTTATGGCTGTAATTATTGCTGCTATTGGTGCTGCACAAATTGGTATAGCTGTCGCACAAAGACAAGCTGTTCAAGGTTTGGCACGTGGTGGTATGGTTTATGGTTCTGGTGGACCAACTGAAGATAATATTCCAATTATGGCATCCAATGGTGAAGCTGTAATTAATGCACGTGCTGTATCAAAGTTTGCCCCTGTTCTTTCAGCTATTAACCAGTCAACTGGTGGTGCACCAATTAGACCACGTTTTGCAGCTGGTGGTATTGTAACAGCAAACCCAGGTGAAGTGTCTGTAAGCAATATAGGTGATATTGCAGCAGTTGCTGGACAAAATGCTGTTAGGGCATATATTCTAGAAAGTGACGTAACATCACAGTCAGTTAAAAACCAAAGAATAATTAGAAATTCAAGAATTAAATAATATGAAATACGAACTACCAATTTATAATATCACAATTGATGGGAACGAAGAATTAGGGATAGATGAAATTGCCCTAGTTGAAAGCCCAGCCATACAAGCATTGTGGGTTGCAATGTCAGAAGAAGAAGTTATTAAACTTGCTGTAAATGAAGATAAGCAAATTTTAACTGGCCCAGCCCTTATTCCTGATAAACTTATTTATAGAATACACCCAAAAACAAAAGAAGAATACTATATTAAATTTTCTGCTGATGTAATTAGACAAATTGCAACAAGGTTTTTTAAACAACAAAAGACTGTTAACTTTTTGAATATTGAACACAACCAAAATAATGACGTACAAGGCACAATACTTGAAGCATGGTTAGTGGAAGATACAAAAGCTGATAAAAGTTCCTTATATGGCTTTGAAATGCCTGTGGGGACCTGGATGCTATCAGTTCACATTGAAGATACACAGTTTTGGAATGAATTTGTACGCACCGAAAAAGTGAAAGGTTTTTCAATAGAAGGAAAATTGGGTATGGACCTTGAACAATTATCAAAACAACAAGTTGAATTGGTTGAACCACAACCCAATGAACACCATGATGAATATATCCAAAGATGTATGATATATCATATTGATAATGAAAACATGGATGGTAGTCAGGCATATGCTATTTGTCAAACCAAATGGGATGAACATCTACCAAAGCAAGAATTAAGTGTTGGTGAAAAAATTGGATATGACTTTGATGGTACAATTTCAACCCGTATTGGCCAGGCAATGGCTGCAAAAGATATTAAGTCTGGTTCAACCGTTTATATTATTTCAGCACGTTCAACAGCATCTGGTATGTATGCAATTGCTGATAAGTTAGGTATACCACACGACCGTGTATTTGCAATGGGTGGTAACTTGGCTAAAGCTGAAAAGGTTAAAGAACTTGGTTTGGATACATTCTATGATAATAATAGAAATGTCCGTAGACTACTTCCAAAGGGGATAGGTGTGAATTTTACCTTATCACAACAAGAAGCTGAAATATTAATTAAAGAAATTTTAAAGCAAAATGGCTAAAGCGCAAAAAATTAAGGAAGTTAAAAATTGGGTAAAGAAACCCAAGAAGGTTGGTAAAGGCAAAAAGTCTTTTGGACCAAAGGAACAACGCCCTAAAAAATATCGTGGTCAAGGAAGATAATTCCTTAAACGTTTGATATATAAATGTTTATATGAAACTTTTGGAACGGATAGGTAATATCTATATATTATCTTATATAATAAACTTTTTTTATAAAAAAATTCGTATGAATAAAATTGAAAAAATTGCCGAATTGTTGGGAATTACTTTAAGTTCATCTGAAAACGAAATTAAATTGTCTGAAGCTAATTTAGCTGATGGAAGTGTTATCTATACCGATGCTGAAACTTTCGATGTTGGCTCAATGGTTACACAACCAGATGCTGATAATGTAATGCAACCAGTCGCTTCTGGTGAATATACACTTACAGATGGAACAATTATCGTTTGTGATGAAGCTGGTGTAATTGTGGAAGTTAAAGCTGCTGATGTGCCTGCTGATGGACCTGCTGAAGAACCACAAGATATGTCGGATGAAGGAAAAACATTCAATTTAAGTGAAGAAGCGTACAACGGTTTAGTTGAACGTATCGCAAAATTAGAAGAAGTATTATTGGGTGCTGTTGAAGCATTGAATAGTACTAACAAAAACTTGACTGATAAAGTCGAAAAATTAAGTGCGCAGCCTGGTGCTGAACCCTTAAAACCAAAATATAATGTACCTGTGCAAGAAGACAACGCATTGTCACGTTATAAGAAAAAATAAAATAAATAAATAAAACAAAAAAAAATTAAATTATTATGTCATTTAATGTAACTGGAATGACCGACTACATCAAACAAGAAGGTTTCGGTCTTATCGTTAAAAGCGTTACTGAAGGAAAAACTGCATCTTTAGTAAACGTTATTTCAAATTTAAAAGGTGAAGCTGAAGTGCCTTTCTTATCTTCTGCTATTACCCTTAAAGCTGGTGGTTCATGTGGTGCCTTCAATGGTGCTGGTTCTACATCAACTTTTTCAAAAGTGAATTTAGGTGTTAAACCTGTTCTTTTCGAAGAAGCATTGTGTATCCCTGCTTTACAAAATAAAGTGTTAATGTATGAAACTACAGGTTCTGATGCATTGCCATACGCTGAAGCTATGATGGCTGAAAAAGTTGCCTTAATTTCTAAAGGTTTGGATGCTTTGACTTGGGCTGGTGATACTGGTGCTGGTGACCCATTCAACGGTTTCTTGGTACAAGGTTCTGCTTTGTTGCAAACTGTAACTGGTTCAACTTCTGGTGTTATGGAAGCATGTGATGCTGCTATCGATGCTGCTGTTGCTTATGATAGCACATTCCAAACTTCTAGCACTGTAGCTATTTTCTTATCTTACGCTAATTTCCGTGCGTTACAGAAAGAATTGGTTGCTGCTAATTATTTTCACTATGCTGCTGAAGCGGTTGGAACTAACATGGAATTGACTTTCCCTGGAACATCTGTACGTGTAATTGCAACTGAAGGTCTTTCTGCATCTTCTAACTTATACCTTGCTGATACTGCGCACTTGCACATCGGAACAAATTTGGCTTCTGAAGCTGAAGGTATTGTTGCTTTCTACGATATGCCATCTAACAGCATCATGTTAAGAAGTGAATTTTTCTACGGAACTGGTGTTTCAAAAGAAATTTTCGAAAAAGCTATCTAATAGTAAAATTAAAAAAAGGGGGTTGCTTGCAGCCCCTTAAATAAAATAAATTTAAATTAAAAAATATATAAAATGGCTAACTGCTTAATATCAAATGGATATGAATTAACTGGCTGTACCAAGGACAACGTTGGTGGCTTAAATAAAATTTATATCGCAAACTGGAAAGATGTAGACACACATGTTGTTTACAGTGGTTCTACAGGTGAAATTGCAACTTTGGGTTCAGGTTATGACTGGTTCGCTTTTGACTTGGTGAAGGAAACTTCATCTTGGGTTGAAAACGTAGCTGTAAACGTACAAAACGGAACTTTATCGTTCACACCATCTGTGACTTTAGTAATGAATAAATTAACAACAGACCAAAGAAACTTAGTTTCAATGTTGGCAACAACTTTATTGACTGTTATCGCTGAAGATAACAACGGTAATTTAATTATGTTGGGTCGTGTTAAAGGTTTAGATGTAACCACACTTGAAATGGGTTCTGGTACAGCAAACGCAGACAGAAATGGTGTATCTATCACTATGACTGGTGCAGAAAACGTATCTTCTGCATTCTTATCAACAGCTGCTGTTGCTGAATTGTTACCTATCGGTACTGGTTTGGCGACTTACTAATACTAATAGTAATAAAGACTTCAAAAACCCCTGGCTTATGCTGGGGGTTTTTTATTTAAAACAAAAACAAATAAATTATATTTATTGATAGAAACAAATTTAAACTATGAATATTAAGAACTTTGCTATAAATAACGTAGCCATTTATCAACAAATTACTTTAGGTGATATTATAACTATGGACTTGACTAGTGATACTGGTGGCCATACAATAACATTCATCCCATATTTATTAACTGTATATCCAACTTACTTCACAGCACGTATTGAATGCGTTATTAGTGCAAGTCAAGAAGACTTAAACAATGGGAAAATATTCCTTATTGATGGAAATGGATATTACAATTATATTATATATAACAACGGACTTGAAATTGAAACAGGTAATGTGTTCATCCAAGGACAAGAACAAATAGCTGTTGTACCAGCACCTTATTACGGTAAGAATGGTACAAATGGTATTAGTGGTTCAAATGGTTTATCTGGAACCAGCGGACAAAACGGAACTAGTGGCCAGAATGGTACTAGTGGACAAACAGGTGCTGCTGGTAGTTCTGGTTCATCTGGACAAACTGGTGCAACAGGTTCTAGCGGTTCTAGCGGACAAACAGGAACAAGCGGTGCTAATGGACAAACTGGTGCAGCTGGTTCAAGTGGTTCTAGCGGTGCTAATGGTGCCACTGGTTTAACAGGAACAAGTGGTATAAATGGAACGTCTGGTGCTAATGGTGCAACAGGTGCAGCTGGTAGTTCTGGTTCATCTGGTGCTAATGGTCAGAATGGTAGTTCTGGTTCTAGCGGTGAAGCTGGTAGTTCTGGTTCGTCTGGTGCTAATGGTGCTACTGGTGCGACTGGTAGTTCTGGTTCTAGCGGTGCAAACGGTGCAACAGGTGCTACAGGAACAAGTGGTCAGAATGGTACAAGTGGACAAACAGGCTCAAGCGGTTCGTCTGGTGTATCTGGTGGTTCACCAGGTTTGGTGAATGGTACTGGTGTTAATTCGTTAAAGTCAGCAACAGCTTTAACAACAACCCCAGCGGTTGCAAGTGGTACAAACGGTATTGCATTTGGTCAAAGTGCAAAAGCATATGGTGCAAATGATGTTGCAATAGGTTCTAACATAGAAACTGGTGATGTAAATAACCCAAATGCGAATACAACAAACATAACCATTGGTAATAATATTGGTGGTGGTTATGCTGATAATATGATAAAAATTGGTAAGAATATTCCAGCTAAGTCATACAATTATGACCAAATTTTCTTAGGTGACTGTAATTTAATTGGTGGTAGGGATAACGTTATTATTGGTTGGAAAACACCAAAAGCTTATGGTGATGATAGTGTAGCTGTGGGTAATGGTGCTGAAGCTAATTCAAAAGACACTGCTGTTGGTAGACTTGCAAAAGCAACTGGTAACGAAGGCTTTGCGGCTGGTTATAACGCTATTTCTACTGGTTTAAGGGCTATTGCAATTGGACGTGATGCTTCAGCATCAGCACAGGATGCTATCAACATTGGTAAAGGTGGTGTATCTAGTGGCCTAAGTTCAATTAAATTTGGTAAGGATGCTAGTGCTAGTGCGACCACTGCCATTGCAATTGGTTTTGAAACAGTTGCAAACGCAAGTGGTGCCGTAGCTTTAGGTAGTCAAGTAACAGCTTCAAAAGCGGATACAGCATCTGTTAAAGCGTTAGAAACCCAAACACCTTCAACCCCATCAGCTGGTGGTATCATAATGAAGGATGCTGGTTCAACTGAAAGAAGATTAAACATAACAGCTGCTGGTAAGTTACAAGTTGGTAGTGCACCTGTAGATACATTAGCTGGTTTTAAAACAAATACATCACCATATTTATCTTATGATACTACTTATTATCATATACCCCACTTATTATCCAATTATGATACAGGTATTGGTGTGAACATGCTCGCAAATAACACTTATTTGATACCACTTATTTTACCAAAAAATGAAACAATAACAACATTCCAATTTGCTGTATCTACGGCAATAGCTAGTGGTTTAATTAAAATTGGTTTATATAAAGCAACTGAAACAACCAATGCACAAGGTAGATGGTTATTCCCAGAATACGTACAATTAATTGCTGATAATGTTGACGTATCAACCACAGGTACAAAAACTATCACAGGTTTAAATATTCCGTTAGGTGAAACTGAAGGTTCGGTTTATTACATTGGTATTGTTGGAAGTGTATCTAACTTCGCTTTACAAAAATGGAATAGTGCTATTTCTACATGGGGTGTTGCTCAGGATATTTATAGAAATAATGGTGTTTCAGTTTCTGGCGCTAGTTTCGCATTAGCCACTGGTTTAATAACATCTTTCAATGGACATTCAACTGATATGAACTTAAACTTTAAGTTTAGGTTCGCATAAATAAAAAATTAAAACAAAAAATTATGCCAACAACAAAAATAGAACGTGAAGAAATTTACGAAGTAGTAGATGGTGTCACAACCTTAATCAATGTAATTGAAACTGAAATTGAGGTTCCTACACAAGAAGAATTAATAGCTGAAAAAGAAGCTGAATTATTAAAAATGTACGCTGAATTGCAAGCATTAAAAACCAATTAATATATGTCTAAAATACTTTTATACAGTGAACCTACAACAGGTGTCACAACCAATGGTGAACAACACGCTTTTTATGTTGATGAAAACGGAATACCAACGGTAAAGCATGGTAGTCAAGTAATACAATTTGGTACTAGTGGATATGCATTCGCTGGTTCATCTGGTAGTTCTGGTATAAATGGTACAAATGGTTATTCTGGTACGTCTGGAATAAGTGGTACAAGTGGTCAAGATGGTGCCCCTGGTGACTTTGGACCTGCTGGTTCAAGTGGTTCATCTGGCGAAAGCGGTAGTTCTGGTATCAACGGTATTGATGGTGCTACAGGAACTAGCGGTTCAAGTGGTATCAGTTATGGTACAAGTGGTTCTAGTGGTTCAAATGGTGCTAATGGTTTGGGTGCTAAGTCAAAAGCTGGTACAATAAGCTGTATCGATATGATATATGTCGATGGTGGTGCAATGGCTGGTTTTTCTTATATAGATATTACCTTTAGCGAAGCATTTGGTAATTCAAATTATTCAATATCAACAACACCTGTTAATTTCTATGATGACTATTATTTAGAAATAACTGATAAAACAGAAAATGGTTTTAGACTATATTGGACATTACCAGATGTTGATAAAACTAATTTATTTATTGACTGGTTAGCTATATCACATGGTGAAACTGGTGTAGCTGTAGCTGGTTCTAGTGGTAGTTCTGGTGTAAGCGGTGGCGGTGGCGGTGGTAGTGCTGTAACACCACAAAACGTAACGGTTAGTTATACTGGTCAAACACCATATAATTACTACGGTACGGACTATTATCAATGGAAAACAAAATACTTTAGCTCAAACTATCTTGACCGTGGTACTGGTGGTGGTTATATCGATAATGTATGGGGTTATATCGTACCATTCGTATTGAAGCCAGGTGAAAGCATTAAAAAAGTTGGTGGTTACGTCAACTCAAAAATTACTGGTACAGCTGAATGTAAATTAGCGGTATTTAATAACGACCCTAAGGGTGATGCACCTTATCAAAAATTACAGGAAAATACACTTACAGTTACATGTCCAGGTTATAGTGACTTAATATGGATGACTTGGGACTATAACTTTACAAATACGACTGGTGCTGAAGCACAATTCTGGTTCATGTTATTATATCCAATTAGACTTAATAATGACTTTGAATTTTCACAGGGATACCGTGACATATATTACTGGACAGGACCAACAACCGTTTATCCACAATTATGGTCAAACCAATTCCAACCATTTGACACAACAAATGATACATATGATGACATTCCTGACTGGTCATATTTTGTAAGCAATAATAACTGGCCAACTTTAAAAGCGGTATTAAACCTTGATAGGGTATTACCAATTTGTTGGCAAACTGATATGCCTTAATAATTAAATTATGATACAAGAAACAATACAAACAAAGCACGTACATTCAAAATTGAATGAAAATGGTGAATATGAAGTTGAATTTATAGTTGATATTGAAATACCAGCACCACCAAAAAATGCTGAAGAAAGAATTAAGGAACTAGAAGAAAAATTAGAAGCATTACTTAATGGCTAAACAAGAATACATAACACCATCAATTGCGGTTGAAGGCGATAGTACTGGTTACATGAACGTATTATCCACCACACCTGCTGGTGAAGTTCAAATTGTAACCACTGGATCAACTGTTAACACAATTGGCCCAGATAAGCATGTTATTGTTGGTGATATGTTGGTAGGCCCTGGCCACAATAAAAGCGTTCCAACGGACCTTTATGTTGATGGTAGCATAACTATTGAAAAAGGTAATGATGTTACAGTAGGTGATGAAACAGTTGAAAACGAAGGAATTTTACATGTTAATGGTAGTATTACTTGCACCGATACTATTGATATTGATGGTGACCTTGTTTTCGATGATGGTCCAGTTGATAGTCAAAATTTCGGGGTGAAGAATGGTTCAGCCGACTTTACAGGATGGACATTGGTTGGTGAAGGACCATATAATAATTTATTTCAAAAGCAAATAACGTTTACGGTACCATTTTCGGATGACAGGTATTCGGTTATGTTGCAACCTGTAAATTACCCTAACCCAACTGGTGGTGGTGGTGCTGGTTTTATTGGATATTTATTCCCAACTAATAAAACACCAAACGGTTTTAAAATTTATGTTCACACAATACCAGCCGATTTAGAATATATAGACTGGGTGGTAATTAAATATTAATGGACCAAATTATATAAAAATATATTTAAATACAAACGTCAATTATGACCAAAAAAATTAATATAATATCAGAAGAAAAGTTATACGTTCCACAGTTGATTGAAACAACTACAAAACGTGATGATTTTATCAAATATGGTGAAGATAACCTTTACCCAAATTATTTGCTTTCATTACTTGAAAAAAGTGCTATACATAAAAGTATTCAAATGGGTAAACAAGACATGACCGTTGGTAATGGATTGCAGCTTATAACCGAAAATTTACCACCAGAACAATTGGCTATCGTAAACAAGTTTTTAATAATGCCAAACCCATATGAAAGTTTGGAAGATATTAGCTATAAAATTGCTATGGACCTTATTATTTATGGTGCATATGCATTGAACATTATCTGGTCAAAAGATAGACAAACAATAGCTGAAATTTACCACATTGATTACGGTAAATTGCGTTGTGGTAAACCAGATGAAGATGGTAACATGCCGTATTATTATTATAGCGATGATTGGTCTGATGTTAAGAAACATTTACCAAAACCATACGCTGTATTCAGCATGGATGAAAGAAAAGACCCAAACCAAATTTACATTTGTAAGGAATACAACCCAGCAATGAAATATTATGCTATCCCACAATATTCAGCTTCAATAGCGTATGTGGAAATTGACTTTGAAATTGGGATGTATCACTTGAATAACATCCAAAACCAGTTATCACCAAATTATATCCTACAGATTAACACAGGTATTCCAGAAGAAGAAGAACAGGATATTCTATTCCGTGAAATAAAAGCTAATTTTACTGGGAAGCATGGCCAGAAATTTATGGTTACGTTTGGTAATGGCCAGGACCAAGCACCAACGTTTATCCCAATTCAAACAACCGATAGTGATAAACAATTTTTAACATTAACAGATGCCGTATTACAGGCATTATGTACAGCAAATAAGGTTGTATCACCGATGTTATTAGGTATCAAAACACCTGGTCAATTAGGTGGCCGTTCTGAATTGGTAGACGCATACGATTTATACTATGCAACAGTCATCAATAAACTACAAAAACACATCCTTAAAACATATCACAAGATATTAACAATTAATGGCACAAGCGCAAAATTGGACTTTATCAAAGCTGAACCATTGCCATTCAATTTAACTGAACAGTCATTGTTACAAGTGGCAACACCAAACGAAGTTAGGGACATGGTTGGACTTGAACCAATTGAAACACAAAATAACCCAACCCAAACAGTAGAATAATGTCACAAGTACTATTTATATCCGAAACATTTTTACGTGAATACACCAATGTAGGTGCCAACGTACAAAACAACATTCTTACAAATTCAATTCGTAAGTCACAAACTATCAAAATACAAAGCATTTTGGGTAAGGCATTATACGATAAAATTGATAATGACCTATATAACGCTGGTGGTAGCATTAGTGGTTTGACTGGTAACTATGCAATATTATTTACAGATTACGTGGTGCCAGCTTTAACAGCTTGGTCATTCTATGAATGTATTGTACCACTTACATTGAAATTCACCAACAAAGGTATTAACCGTGCACAAGATAGTTACAGTGAAGGTATTGACTTGGAAACGATGAAATTCATCAGAAACGATGCACGTAATGAAGCTGAATGGATTACTGAAAGGTTAACCACTTACCTATGCAATAACACAGGTTTATTCCCAGAATATTCTGATTATAGCGCACAGGATTTATATCCGTCAACAAAAGCTGGTACATACAATAGTGGTATCTATATGAAAAAACGTAAAAAAGTTAGCAACAACTTTTTCCCAGATAAAGATGATTACACAAAATTTGAATTTTAATTAATATGAAAAAGGAACAAATATTATCTATTATCCGACACACCCTAACATTTGCTGGTGGTATATTCGTAACCAAAGGTTTAATTGATGAAGGTATGGCAACAGAAATTGTTGGTGGTCTTATGACACTTATCGGTACCATTTGGGGTATTGTAGACAAAAACGCTTAACAATGGGCTTTTTAGGTGATTTAAGCCACTATATCATATTCATCCTTACCTTGGGTCAAGGAAAAAGAATTGCGATGTTTATAGCCAAATTATTTGGACATGAAGATTGTGGTTGCGATGATAGAAGGACTAGATGGAATAATTGGTTACTACCAGAACATAAAAAACGTTATCCAATTTAAAAATGGCATACAAAAAAAATACAAAAAAATTACAAGAAGCACTTATCAAATTGCAACAAATAAAACAAAGTGAAAAGGATGAAAACAGTTTACGAAGCATTGAACCATCTAGGGATAAACGTTAGCCTAATTATTGGTGGATTGATTGGTGCATTTATCGGAATGAAACCAAATTTACCATGGTGGAAACAAGTTATCAGTGTAATAATTGGGGCGTTTATCGCTAACTACACAGCACCCCTTATCGTTAGTCTTTTTGGCCTAGGACAGGATACATTACCAGGTGTTGGTTTTGTGGCTGGATACAGTGGGCGTGAAATGCTGAATTACATAATGACCAAATTAAAAAAGAAATAACATGGCAAAGGCTAAAGCAATTAAAGAAGCGAAACGTTGGGTGGCGAAACCAAAGGCAAAACGCAAAGGTGTTCACTCAAAAACTAAAGCATCTAGACACAAAGGTTCAAAGAACTATTTGAAGAAAAATGTTGGCCAAGGCTAGCAAAACGGAACGATATACTTAACAGTATATTTACCAGTATAATAATTATTATTTTAAACTAAAATTATGAACAAATTAGAAAAAATTGCACAGATTTTGGGCATTACCCTTTCTAGTAATGTCTGTCTCTTATACACATCTCCGAGCCCACGAGACAGGCAGAAATCTCGTATGCCGTCTTCTGCTTGAAAA
>ENA-OSIY01000413-OSIY01000413.1-marine-metagenome-genome-assembly--contig:-NODE-413-length-23703-cov-9.297384_pt1 | contig 23703 bp, 44 predicted proteins | sample MGYA00237884_ERZ534233 | MGnify/ENA primary metagenome ERZ534233 (study PRJEB26412, sample SAMN06343840) | marine metagenome | isolation source: estuarine water | place: USA: Columbia River Estuary... | reverse complement strand
AAAACAGCCTTAAATGCGTGTAATAACGGTAATTAAAAGCGGTTTACTAAAAAACCCACCGTTTAAAGTGGGTTAGTTAATCTTAAATTACGTTCTTGAATTTGATATAATTCATATAACTTGCGTTACTTATATCGTGAACGCCACCACAATCTGAACACTCCATTTTCCTTTTAATAGTTCCCATTGCTGTAACTGTGTTTTTTAGTAATTCCACATTTTCAGAACTACAACGAGGGCAACTATATTTTAAGTTATTATTAATTACTCCAGCGTGTGTGTTTGGTAACATATAGTTTTCCATTGTTAGATAAACATCTTCTAAAACTATAATATCCATATCGCAATACTCTACCATTGCATTAAGTGCGTCTTTATCTCCTTGCATGCATTTAACCCACATTTGAAAACCCTCGTGAACTAACTTTGCGCCAACTCCTAAAAATTTAGCAATATAATCTAAACGATTTGAATTGAAATTAAAGCCACTTTTAGCCTTTTTAAGAGTGTCTAAAGTCTTATAACTTGGAAACATTGGTATTCTATGGAATATGCAACGAGTTCGTATTTTTTTAACGTCGAAACGGTCTCCATTATGCGCAATACACTCATCTGCTGAGTTCATAACAGCAATAAAGTCTATTAACATTTGTTTGTCGCACTTGTTTTTATCCCATCTGAAATTGCGTACTTTATCCTCGTGCTGCCACTTATAAGAAATACATATAATTTTCCAATCTTCAATTATATTGTCAGTTCCTATGTTTAACTTCCAACCTACTCGCCAAGTATAAGCAATCATTGGAGAAGTTTCAATATCAAAAAACAATCTTTTAATGCCGTCTTGTGATTCTCTTAATTTTAAAAGTTCAATTTCTTGCTTTTTAGATAGTCTATATCTATTTCTAAAGTTAAAATCTAATCCTAATTTGTTGACTTCAACATCCTTTAATCTGTAACGTCTGTTTTTGTTTGGACTCATAATTTAGTTTCTTAATTTTGAATTATTATTCAGCTAAATAAATAGCATATTTTCTTTCTTCTTTTTTTTCAACACCATCTATTGTGTTTATTTCTATTGATTCAATGTTTGGCTTTATTTCGCTTTTACAGGCGTAATGAATTTGGCAACCTGCAATTATTACGTGATTATCTTCGTGAAGAATTTGAAGGTTTTCTGAATTTGAAATTATTTTATATCTTTTTTTAATACATATTTTTGAAGAAATATATGATGATAAATATGGAATTAAATTTCTATTTAGTGATGTTTATAAAGTTTATGAATGTAGAATATCAAAAATTGGAACTTCTGGAGGGTTACCGATAATTGCATCGTCTACTGGCTTCAATCCTTCTACCATACGCCGTCTTAGATCATGATTTGTCACTGGTTCGTGTTTTCTGACACGTACTGTATCATCATGAGCAATTACTACTGTAAGGTGATGACCAAGCGCTTTAGCCTGCTCGAGATAATGAAGATGCCCAGCATGGAGTAAATCAAAACCTAGAATTGATGCAATGTTTGCAACAGGAGAAAAGACGGATTGGAAGAGAAAAAAATTAGGATTATATTAAAACATTTCGTATATTAATAACAAATAAAAGTAAACAATTAAATTTAAACAAAAGTAGTTATGAACAGAATTTTAGTAGTAGTAGCAGTAATCTTAGTAACATTAGGATTAGCAGGGTCATGTAAGATTGCCGATTCGGCAGAAGTGGCATTGGTAGTAGATCAAATTGGAACCAATAAAGGAGTTCCCAACATTGAAATGGCAAGTGGATTTATTTTCTATTTCCCACCAACACAGGACGTGTTTATGTATCCAACATCAGTACAACATAAGGTGTGGACAGCAGATTCAAATGAAGACTCACCAACAGATGAGCATATTGATGTAACGTCAGCGGACGGAGCAACATTTGGATTAGATGTATCTATAAATTTACAATTGCAGAGAGCAAGAGCAGCTGAGTTATTTATCAAGTATAGAGTTGATATGGAAGATTTAATCAATTCAAGAGTAAGAACTATAGTTAGAAAAGAGTTACTAGACAATGCAGTTAACTTCGCTTCAGATAGTTTATTACAGCATAGAAATGTATATGAAGGTAATGTAACAAGATCTTTAACAGCTTCTTTAGAGAAGGAAGGATTCACTCTTAATAACATTGCTATATTAAAAATGCAATTGCCTAAATCATACAAAGCAGCTATTGAAAGAAAGATTGCAGTATTGCAAGAGACAGCAACTATTATCTCTCAAACAAAACAAGCTGAACAAACAGCATTAAAGAAAGTAGCATTAGCGAAAGGTAACTATGAAGCAGCACAATACGATGCTAAAACTAAGGAAATATTATCACAACCTAAGTTACTTGAATTATATAAAGCCGAAACAGCACGTATTAGAGCAACAAATGGTACATCTGAATATGGCTCCAACAATGTGTTTGGTTCTACATCAGGAATATTATTAAATAGAAACTAAGATATTTAAAAGTAATTGATTGAAGGCTTGCTAACGCGAGCCTTTTTTCATATCTTTATAAAAAATAACATATGGATTTTATATTAGGATTATTATACGGAGTGTTTGCTCAAATACTTACATTTATACAACTACAAGGACAATTTAAGTATACTTGGATAAAAGATAATCCACTAATAATGGCTGCATTTGGTTTTCCCTTATCTTTACTATATATAGTATCTGTAAAACACATGGTTGCTTATTTTGAAGGAAATTTATGGCCTTCTCGCTTAATGGGTTTTGCTGTCGGAGCTATTGTATTTACCTTTATGTCTTGGATTTGGTTCCGAGAACCAATTACATTAAAAACAGGAATATGTCTAATATTATCCCTAACAATAATGGGGGTACAAATATTTTGGAAATGAGTAAACTAGAAACATGTCACCATTGTGGTGAGGAAAAAGAAGATTGTTACCACGGGTACATAGCAATGACACTACCAATTCCCGAAGCAGAAGCCCTAATTGAAAAATGGGGTAGAGAGGATTGGTGGAAAAATTTAGAACGAACCGATCTAACAGAAGATGAAATGAAAGAGTTAGATGGTTTAGCTACATACGATCAATTATTAAGCACAGTTGGACGAGGTGTTCAATGTGATGATTGTGGTAAATTAGAAGCGGAATTATATGCAAAATACTATCCGGAACAATACAAGTCCGAATAAAGTATAAGTAAAGCTTACAGTACAACACACCAATACAAAAATACGTATATACGAGATGATGAGAAAATTATATTACAAACTAGCAAGATTCATTGGTTATACAATCATAATTGAAAATAATCATCGCTTTGAAGATAATGAATGGGTAGTTGAGAGTAAAAATTTATCAGTATACAAATACTTAGGTAGATTTAAACACGATAATAGTATAAGGTTAAAACGAGTGTGGACAATTAAAATAAGATAAGAGATGGTAAAAGTTAGAATGGTAATAATGACAGGCATCACTACGGATTATGATTTTGAGACAGAAATTGTAAAACCTAGAATAGGAGAATTAATATCAATAGAAGATAAACACTATGATGTAAGATTCATACAGTATATTTTTGACAATGAGAAACAATTCAAACACTTACTTGTAACAGCAATAAAAGTATAGCGATGAAAATAGCAGTAATAGCACACGATGGTAAGAAAGCAGACATGGTAGCTTTCATAATGAAAAGACTAGAGTTCTTTAGTAGGGTTGAAATAATTGCTACAGGTACTACAGGAAAACATATCGAACATGCCGGACTAAAAGTACAATGTTTGAAGTCAGGACCATTAGGAGGTGATGCACAAATTGCTTCTTTAATAGCAGATGGGGAGGTTGATGGAGTTATTTTCTTTATTGATCCATTAGATGTTCTACCACACCAAGTAGATGTAAATATGTTACTTAGAATTTGTAATGTATACAACACTCCATTAGCAACCAATTACAAGACAGCAATTTATGTTATAAATGGATTAGAAACAAAATTGAATAAGAAATGACAGTAAAACAACTAATCGAGCAACTAAGCACTATTGAAAATCAAGATGTATCTATAATGACTCCAGGGTATGAAGGAGGATACAATGATGTTGATAATATAAATACATTACAAGTAGATATAGCTTTGAATGTAAATACAGAATGGTATTATGGTAATCATGAAAGAGCAGAAATGTTAATATATGAAGATAGAGAAAAATACCAAGTAGTAAAAGCAATCATAATTTAGGTTGGCTTATAGGAATTGTATTCGTAAATTTATAGCATAGTAATTAAAACAAATGGTTATGACAAAGTTTGGAAAAGAATTAATATTCATATCTCAAATCAATAGAGACGGAAGTGGAGTAAACACAGACATTTCAGAAAGATATATAGAAATGATGAGTGATGATTTATTCCATTTGACACATCTATCATTAAGTGAAAAAACATTCATAGCAAGTGAATTTAATTCATTTGTAGTTAAACTAAAAGAATAATCATGAGAGTAGACAGATCAGAATTAGTAGTAGGTAAAAAGTACTACATAGACAATAGAAAAGATATAATCGGTACACTTGTATATCGAAATGAAGATTCACTTTATTTTGATTGTGGAGAGCAAGACAGATACACACCGTCTAACATTGTAAAAGGATTAATTCCATTCCACAATGTAGGAGGAGATGGATTTGATGAGGTATTGATTGGAGATGATCTTACAGATGAGAATCTAAAGTTAATAGAATCTATATTAGGAAACGTTTAAAACAAACAGTTATGGAAGTAAAAATTTACAGAGAGCCAGAAAATGAAGCTCTAATTTTGGATGAAGTTCAACTAGCCGAGTACAATGACTTAGCACTTGAGTTAGGGTTTGCTACGACTCAAAACGTTGAGGAACAAAATGTACCAAACATTTACATTAGTTTAAACAACGCTATGGAGAAACAACTTAAAGCGGTTTGTCCTATGAAAGTAGATGCAGACAAATACACTAAATCAACTATACCATTGGAGGTACTTAAGGTGTACAAGTTCGCTAAGGACAATAAAATGTTTGATGGTTTTCATATTTGGTACAATGATGTTGATCCCGATCCTATGTTAATAGGTTGGAATTGGAGATCGGAGAGTGATAAAACAAACAACTACACTTGGTGTATTAATAGATTCCTAATGGCTAGATGGGGTGATTGTGCTTTGGAGTTGCCGGAATTACTTGAATTAGGTTTCCAAAAAATGAAACAAGAATTATTAGATAAAGCAACATCAGCGATTGATAAATGTAATTCAGTAATAAGCAATCCCGATTTGCATGTTAGAAAGATACTATCTAATAATATGGAGAGCGATATTAGTTTAAACATAGGTTCATCAGGGACGATTTACTAAATAAAAATAATTGTTACATATTCTCTTACATTGTAAGGTCTGTTGTGAGGCGTATTGGCATACGCACCGATCGAAAGGGAGATAGTAGGTTCGATTCCTACCACAACATCAAATAATTTAAAACAAATGGTTATGGACGAAATCAAAGCAATACATCCTATACTTCAAGAAGCCAAAAAATATGGTTTAGAGACAGAAGTAATTTGGTCGGCACTAAACTCACTAAAAAACAATCCTACTCAAACAATAGTTGAGGCGATGGAGAATGGAATGAACGAATGGATAAAATAAACAAAATATGACTCAGACAACTAAAACGGATACAGAAAGAATTGTGTATAAGGGTAAGCAATATATAATCGACATACCGCGACGGGATTTGGTTGAAGCACCACATCAAAATAATAAATGGCAAAAACAACAATTCGAATTCGCTATTAAACAACAAGACTGGGTCACGGTGGAGAATAGAATAACAAATGGACTGAGATTCATGTGGTTGTTCGAGTTGGACGATAATGGGGTTAGGATAGAATAGGGTACCGGGTGCTTTTTTTTACAACATACACATTTTTTTGTTTAACGCATTGTTTTTTTGTTGTACACAACGCCATGTATAATTGGAGTTCATTGAAAATATCGCATAATTTTGCGCAATACACGCGGTTTTTTTGTTGCTTAAGTGAGATGGTAACGTTTGTATAACAAGATATAAGTATATCAAACAGTTTGTGTGTTAGTGTTTTTTTTGTAGCAAACATATTATAGTATATGGAATGCTATATGATAATGGGTATTATGGTTTGTGGTGTAGGGGCAAATCCCCGCCCCACTCCGTTCCGTTTCTTTCAAAACCAAAACGTATATACGACAGAACGCAACATAACGATAGAGCTTCTCGATGTCATGTTGTGTTTTTGTCGCGATTTAGTTTTTTTCACCCGCGGGAGTCTTGTTTTTGTCGCGTTTCGATAGAGATTCTCGATGCCAATGCAATTTCGGCGACAAATTTGGTTACCTCACGTTTTTTTTGTATATTATATTAAACATAAAATAAATTTTATATGCCTATTATCGTACCGTTTCCCGTTTATGGATTGCTTTTTGGAATACAATATGTCGCTGGCGACGTAGATGAGAATTTTGATCTAGACGATGATGTCCATATGGTCCAAATCGCATTTGGTTTTTTTGGTTTATCTATTATGTGGTAAGACCGTAATATTTTTTTTTGTTCACAACTTTTTTTGCTAATAATTTGGTTACGTTATTTTTGTGTCGTAATTTTATAGCAGAGTTAAAAAATAATATTAATATTAAAATTTAAAGGTTATGACACGTAATGAAATCATTGCAACAGTAAAAGAAATGGGTATCAAAACAGAACGCCCAGCACATCAAATGAAAACAGAAGCTCTTCAAGCGCTGTTAGACGCCCACACAAGTGAGACTAAAGCTCGTGGACGTAAAATTAATTTGGGTAGCGCCCGCCAAGCCAGATTAGCTGCCAGAGCGGTTCTTGAGCTAGAGGGACCAGTCCAAAAAGGCCGTCGTGTCAACACAGCAAGTGCTCGTCAACAACGACTAGCTGCTTTTGAGGCACGCAAGGCAAATGGTGAGACCATCAGACGAGGGAGACCAGCTCTGGCGGTGTAAACGCCATCCAGACCCACTCATGAGGAGAGACCCGACAGAAATGTTGGGTCTTTTTTTGTCGTACACGATATTTTTGTTCGTAATTGTTCATAAGCAATTTTTGTTTTACTAGGATATATCAGAAATTTTTCGTACCTTTATGCCAATTTAAAGAATAAAAAAAAATGCACAATAAAACAAAGCGAAAATGAATTGAAAAAAACTTGGTTGGCGGGTAGAAGGGTATTAATTTTATAGCAGAGTTAAAAACAACAATTAACAATTAAATTTAAAAATTAAGGTTATGAAAAAACAAGATGTATTAAACCGTGTATTGAATTCTGAGAGTTCTATTTTTGCTAAAGACGACGTTGTTCGTTTAATTGAAATGGTTGAAATGTATGATTTGACAGGTAAAACTGTTACCGTAACAGACATTGGGGCCGCAATCGAAGAGGCAATGAATGTTCTTTCTAGAAGCAATTACCCCGATGTAGTAGATAAAAGCACTGCTGAGTTCAGTTTGAATGGAAACGAAATTGAATTAGAACATGTAGATGTGGATCTGGATTACATTAGAGAGACACTGGAGGAGCATTTAATGCCGTTAGGCGAGGTCGATCCAAATAATTAATTAAAGCGCTTCGGCGCTTTTTTTTGTCTACACGAGTTATGTTTCGTATCTTTATAGCATAAGAAAAATTAATAATTTAAAAATAAAAGTTATGTTAGTAGAAAAAGCATTTAAGGAATTAATTGAAAATGGATTTAACATTGAACGAGTTGAAGTAGATAAGTTCATGATTTATGATAATGGTAAATTTGGTTTTGTATCAGAGGAAGATCCATTTATTGTTGATGGGGAAGGTGTACTAGAGATTTATGAAATGTATTTATAAGGAATAAACTAATTAAATTAGATCTAAATTAAAGCGCTTCGGCGCTTTTTTTTTGTCTATATTTGGTTTATAGAAATACAATTCGTAATTTTATAGCAGAGTTAAAATAAACAATAACATTTAAAAAATTAAATCATGGAAGGAATTAAAGAACTTTTAGGTAAGGAAGTAAAAGACATTGTAAACAAAGGACACCAAAGAGCAGGTTTATTAGCAATTTTAACTGGTGTTCTTCAGACGTCTGGGTGTGAGGCAACTAAAAAATCAATTGCCGGCACCTTAAAGCACATTTTTGATGAATACTCAGTAGAGGATGACATTGAAAGAATGACTAAACGTGCTATGAATGAGGTATTGGACCAGAAAGAGGACACTAGTGAGCTTGATTTGAAAGCAATGCTTGATCAATTAAGAGAAATGTTAAAATAAACGTTATGACTTATAGAGAAACATTTAGAATGAATCAAAGAGATTTTGATGAAGAAAATCAGGAAAAAATAAATGACGTTAGAGAACATTTCAGAAATGAATATCCATACGTTGATTTAGGGATGTTACCAGATGATACTATTAATGCATTTTTAAATCAAGATTATATAGCCAGTTTGTGGTTTGAAAAGCAAATGGATTGTTTGTATGATTACATTTTGTCACAAGATTTGTGTGGTGTAGAAGAATAAATAAAGCGCTTCGGCGCTTTTTTTTGTTTGGACGAGATATATTTTGTATCTTTACCCAATATTTATAACAAATAACAATTAAAATTATGAAAAAACAATTTATTACTGAGGCAGCTCGCCTTCAAAAATTAGCAGGTATTATTACTGAAAATTTGGATAATCAACAATCATTAGGGTTTTTATTTTACCCTGAAGAAGATGAAGATGGAATGATTGATTACTTCTATAATAAGGATAAAGTTATTGAAGTAATTAGGAGTTTAGGATATGATGATGCTGAAGAAATTGCTAAGGAAGTTATGACTATATCTTCACCATATGATGAATTAGAATTTATGAGAAATAAAACAGGGGATCCCGATATGCAGATTGAAGACCTTACTGTAGGGATGTTTAAACAAGGTATAAAAGACGAATTTTAGAAATAAATTCAAAAACATTAATTAATTAAAGCGCTTCGGCGCTTTTTTTGTCTACATGAGATATGGTTCGTATCTTTATAGCAGATTTTAAAACAACAATTAAAAATTAAGGTTATGGAAAACATTAATGAAATTAGAAGTTATTTTGCTGACAATTATGGTCATGTAAGTTTGGATCAATTGACAGATGGGTTCATTTCAGAATTTATGTCCCAGGGGTATTTAGGGTTATTTTCGTTTTCAGGTAAAATGGATTTACTTTATGATCATATCTTATCCCAAGGTCTCTGTGATGTAGTAGAATAAATAAAGCGCTTCGGCGCTTTTTTTGTCCTAACGTGGTTGGGACATTTTTGTGTCGTACATTTATAGCCTAATTTAAACATTAAAAAAATGAAAACATTAGTTATACACCCAAAAGACAAATCAACTGATTTTCTTAAGCCTATCTATGGGGGCCTAGACGATGTCACTCTAGTGACTGGGGGCCTGAACCAGCAAGAATTAATTCAGGCAATCCAGACGCACGATCAAGTGATGATGATGGGGCATGGGAGCCCCGGCGGTCTATTTTCTATGGGGCGGTTTCCGATTGAGAATCGATTTAACGGTTATGCTGTTGGATCTGATTTAGTTGAGGCACTAAGCCAGAAGGACAATAATATTTTTATCTGGTGTAATGCCGATCAGTTTGTTGACAGACATGGGCTGAAGGGTTTTTATAGCGGGATGTTTGTGTCTGAAGTTAGTGAGGCATTTTATTGTAAGGTAGAGACATTTGATCAAGCATCAGTAGACGAATCGAACGACACATTTGCCCGTCAGTTGGGTGAGTGCCTTGGAGCCACGCGCGCGCCAGAGAAGATCCATGCCCAGATAAAAGAACAGTATGGTGTCCTAGCTGACACTAACCTTATAGCGGCATATAATCATCAACGTCTTTATTTGAATTAATTTATGTTTTGTTTTGTTGTGTTATAATTTATTCGTATCTTTATATAAGAGTTAAAATAATAATAACATTAAAAATTAAAAACATGACCGTAAAAGAATTAATTGACAGATTAAGTAAGTGTAATCCTGACCAGAGAGTAATTTTAGAATATGTTGACCATACTGATTGGACATATAAGATGGAATTTGGTGAAGACGAAATTTTAGATGATTTTGAAATGTATGTTGGTGTAGATGATGATGATGAAGATATGTTTGAGAAAGTTGTATTAATTGAATGTAAAGAAGAAAATGACATACAAGATAATTTTGATATGTAATTTAAAGTAATTTGAAAAAAGATTGGAGGTGTAAACCTCCTTTCTTAATTTTATAGCAAAGTAATAACAATTAAAAAATTAAAGACATGAATGAAAATCAAAACCCAGAAACAGACGAGAACGTATTAGAAGACTGTTTGTTTCATTTAACAGTAAAAGACGGTGTAACGTCTCTTAAAGTAGAAGGTACATTAGGAGGTATATCAGAAGCATTAGCTAATGCCGCCTTACAGAGCCCTCAACTAGATGAGGTGCTTAAAATGGTCACTTATATGTTGTTTGAACATCATATGGAAACTAAAGGCGAACCAGATGATAATAAAGACGATGTACCAGCTGAAGCAACTGAAATGCTAAAGAAAATGTTTGGCACAATGGGTGAAGCTTAATTAAATAGATTTGGTGGGGCGAAAGCCCTACCGTATCTTTATAGCAGAGTTTAACAACAACAAAACATTAAAACATGAAAGCAAAAATTAAAATTAAAAACGGTTATTGGACGTACAATGGAGTAGCAGTTAAAAATTGCCCATTTCCAATTCAAAAATTAGTTGCCTCGTTTATTAAAACACAAGTGTTCAATAATGAGGTTAAAGCAGTGCAGGTGTCTAGACCAACTGAAATGATAATTGATCCAAGTATTTTTGGTATGCCTAATTTTATAGCAGTATAATTATGTCAACAAGATCATACATTGGGACTCTTAAGGAGGATAAACAGGTTTTTTTTGTGTACTGCCATCACGATGGATATCCTTCTGGTGTAGGTAGACTATTAAGAGAATATTATGACAGACCTGAGGACGTAATTAATTTGCTTTCTTTTGGTAACATGAGTTCATTAGCTACTACAATTGAAGACACTATCTTCTACGGACGAGATAGAAATGAATCAAATCAAGAACAACAGCAAACAACCATTTATGAATACTTACCTAGCTCTGGATCAGAGGACTCAGGAATAGAATACAGATACTTGTTTGATGAATATAGTGAAGAGTGGTCTTGTTACAACATGCAAGGCGACCTAATTGAAATACCTACTGATGATCTAGACATAATCAGGTAGTTATGCTTTAATTTTTTAATGTTGTTTTGAGACGGCTTATCAGAAATGGTAAGCCGCCTCTATTTATAGCCATGAAGTACAAGACATTTATTACATTTTTGATCGTCTGGATCGCTGAGAATCTGGCGGTGCCATTTTGGGTGGTAGGGCATGTCCATCTTACAATGAACATCTATAAGGACATACATGAGATAATAGCCTCATTTGGGATGAACATTATAGTGCTTATTGGGATATGGATCGGCTATAAAAAACATTTAAAAGAAAATGAAAAGTAATTGTAATTATGTTTTGTTATGTTATAATTTGTTTATACATTTATATCAAAGTTAAAATAAATTAATAATTAAAAAATTAAAGTTATGTTAGTATTTAAAGAAAATGTTTACGGTTTTATTTATGATTCTAGTTTAGGTAGTGTAAGAAAAATTTACAACAAACAATTAAACGAAAATGAAATAGAATTAATAAATGAAATATTAAGTGAAGATGATGTTTTATTTACAAATATTGAAAGTGTAAGAGAAATGTTTGAAATAGAATCTAAAGAACATTTAAAAAGTGATGAAGAAGGTTTAAATGAAATATTTGATTTTATTTAATTAAAAAACAAATTAAAAAAAGGTTGGAGGTATAAACCTCCTTCCTTAATTTTATATCAGAGTTTAAAACATAAAAACAACAATTAAAACAAAAAACGGTTATGGAAATTATCTTATTATGGGTTGGAGTAGGAATATTAAGTTGGATCAAATTTTTAATGTTCCAAAGTTTAACTAAACAAAAATAAAACGGCTATGTCAAAATTAAAATTTACAGACGGAGAAGAATTCGATTTAACAGGCGAATTAAGAACAGAAGAACGATACGACGGATGGTATGTGTTAGGAGAAAACCAAATGATACCAGTGTGCGATGAAGAAGATGCCTTACGTACGATTGAAAAATTAAACATGCTAAAGCAATAACGCTATGAAAAGACAAGACATAAACGCAGGCATATTCATTATAGTATGGATATCAGCAGTAGTAACAGCTATAGCGTTCACTTATTAGGATACGCGCATACACTAAACAACAACACACAATACAACAGAGGCGGCCAAATGGTCGCCTTCGTTAATCTTACGCGCGCTGACCTACCTGAAGCAAAGGACACGCGGGAGCCTGACCGGCTGTGGTCTGCGATAAAAAAGATCGCGGGATCTGGGGCTCTGGAGGGAGGGAGGCCTGTTCTGATCCGCTAGCGCTGCGCGCGCGCTGCGACGGCGAAATGGCCCCACGGTAATTGCGGTCCATCGACGCCGCGCTACAAAAATGTGAGAAGGCCCCGGCTCTACAGATAAACGACAAAAACCCGCCCGCGCATTTCATATATACAAATATACCATAAAAATCATTATAACCCCTTTCGCCGCAAAATCCGAGGGGGTGAACTCCTTCTCTCTACAAAATTTCTTTCAAAGCCGAAACGTATATACGAGAGTGTGGATTATAAAAAGACTATTCGTATATTTAGAGCATGAAAATAAGAACTATGGAAGAACAAGGTATATTATTAGAACACGCATCATTTAGTTTCTCACAAGACGCCAATTGTCTATCAGATCAAGACGACTATGAATTTTTAGAGATAAAAGCACACTCAAGTATAGGAATTGATAGAGATAATGATTGTTTTTTTGTATTAAAAACAGAGAAATGGTCAGTTGATTCGGCAAAAGACCTAGAAGAGTTATTTGATAGAATAAGACAAGTAGTAATTAAAAAATAAATTATGTCAACACTAGAATCACAATACAAAGAGTTCATTAAATTAAATCCAAGGGCAGACTTATCGTTTGAAGAATGGGAGAAGATAAATGCTAGATTAGTTAAACAAGCCTTAGTTAATATGATGAAAGCAGATGAGGATTTAGGATTGTATGATGAAGAAACTGAACCACAAGAAACACTTGAAGAAGCAGAAAAGGAATTTGAAAAATTACTTAATGGAAAAGGATTACCAACTAAACAACTAACCGAAGTTGCTGAACATTACTTTATAATTGGTTATGAAATAGCAAAAGAAAGAAGTTATAGTGAGGTATTTGAATGGTTAGCTAGTAAAGACTACTTATCGGATAAGGTAGATGTTATCCAAAAAGAGTTTGGAGAATTTAAAAAGAAATAAGATGATAATATACATGAACGCAACAATAGAATGGGCCGGTCCGCTTTATCCGGAATATTTTAAAAAAATAATGGCAGAAGGAGAATTACGCCATACTCAAGACGACGTTCCATATTTAGTAATTAAAGATGAGTAAAGAAAAATTCAAACGCATTTCCATAGAGGAAGCTCAAGAACACTACTATTTAAAACCAGAGGGAATACCTTGCACTATCGCCAACGCATATACGCTAACGCCGGTTGAGGGCAACGATGGTTGGGAAGAAATTCAATATTGGATTAAGAAAATATCGTTTAACGCTAAATTAGCTATTGATGAAGGATATATCTATATCTTGGAGAATAAAAATCAACCCGGCATTTGTAAAATTGGATATACGGATCGCACGCCACAAGAGCGAGTTAAGGAAATAAACGGCGCTACCGGAGTAATTGTTCCCTGGTATGTATCGAATGCTTTCCCATGTAAATCACCTTTAGCTATAGAGCGTTTAGTTCATAATGCTTTAAGTGATTATTGGTTAAATAAAGAAGGGTTCGCGGTTACTTTACCTCTCGCCGAGCGTACTGTACTTAGTATTATCGCCGAAAATAGCGCAGGTATAGCGTAAATTTTATACGGTCTCATATATTTATATTATATCAGCATATTTATTATAAAATTAACTACATGGCAGAATATATCCTACAAGACAAAGACAAAGCAGCATTTATTAATCGTATGAATAAAGTCCTATCTCAAATAGGATCTGGATTTGGTTTAGACCAAAGTAGCTTTGTTGACGTACCAGAGACGGAAGATGAGGATAAATGTATCTACATAGCATCTACCGATGTGGAAGAGAAAGTTCTTGACTCATTGATTGACAAAAACGCGTTTACATATAAAGTTAAAAAAATTAGTGTAAACGAGATATTGAGAGAAATTAAAAAACAACTACAAACTAAAAAATGAATTTAGTTAACAATCCTGGGTTATGGCAACACTTTGTTAATAGGTATGACAATGTAGGACGCCCTATAATGGAAGTCAAGCAAAAATACCTAACAGAAATCAACGCCTACGAGTCTACCCTGGCGCAAGGTAACTTCGGCGTAGGAGGAGGAACAGCTCCTATAGTATCTACAATACCAAGTATAACCGTTACACCAAGTATAACCGTTACACCAAGTGTAACACCAACAATATCAATTAGTAGAACACCTAGTGTAACGCCTACAATTAGTATAACACCAACAAGAACCCCAACAATTAGTATAACACCAACAAGAACCCCAACGCCTACACCATCTGCATCACCTCCAACAGTATATAGTTTTTCATTTACAAGCTGTTGTGCGGGAGTGGTGCCTACATTATATTCATCTTCACCTTCAATACAAGTTGGAGTGTATTTATACACCAATATAGGTTTAACAAATCCATTTTACCAAACTGATCATTATTTGGTTGAAGGTAGTTTTGACTGTAATCAACAAACATATAGTGGTATTTTCACAAACCCAACAGGTTTAGTTACAAGTACAACTCATAGCAATTATTGTGGAGATTAAATAAATTAACCCGTCCCTAAAAAGGCGGGTTTTTTTGTCTTACATCGTCTTGTATATATGTATTTATTGATGATGTATTGTGTCTGCTGCTCCTAAAAATAATTTGGGAAAAACGTGGTTGCTCCAACTCCGCTTCGTATATTAAATTAAACCTTATAAATAATAAAAAAATGAAATACAAAGAACAAGCCCTTAAAAAATGTGAAAAAATTGATCACAAAGTTGCTGCTTTAGAGAGCGCAATTAGCCGTAGTGAAGATATGAGTGTTATCGCTGGTGCCTTTAGAGACATGAGAGAAGCTGTAGCTAGCTTAAGAGATACTATCTCTATCGAGAATGACGAAATGAATTACTAAATATGATTACCTTTATTGTTATATTAATCCTCTTAGCAGGTGTATTAGGTTATACTTCCTATAACTTATTTAAAAAAGTAGAGACACTAGAGAAAATGGTTGATGGTCAAGATAGATACATCCAACAGTTTTCTAATGCTGTTGATGTTACTAATAGAAGATTGGGAGAAATTGATGACAAGGGAACATTTCAATCTGATGATGAAATAGGATGGTTTTTCGAAAGCATTAAAACACTTCAGAATGAACTAAACGACTTTAACCTTAATGGAACTAGAAACTAATATACCCGTTATCGAGCTGACCAAATCTGGTCAGCCTCGTAAACGTAAACCCAAAACATCCAATACTTACTTTACTGAAGATACTCAAAATGCTATTTTAGAATATGTAGCTTCAACTAACCAGGACTTTAGAGATAAGGTGTATCGTGAGCGTATAGAATATGGGTTCTTTAAATTAACACAAAATATTATACATACTTTTAAGTTTTACTATACTGATGGTGAATCTATAGAAGATGTGCAGCAGGAAGTAATTGCTTTTTTACTTGAAAAACTTAGATTATATAAACCGGAAAAAGGTAAAGCATATTCCTATTTTGGAACCATTACTAAACGTTATTTAATTCTTAAAAATAAGAAAAATTATCAAAAACTTCAAAACAAAGGTGACTTACTTGAAGTAGATGAGGATAAAACTATTAAAGAAGAAATTATAAACGATTATTACGGTAAAGATTATAGCGTAAGTGAATTTATGGGTTTGTATATCAAATATATTGATAAACATCTTAATAGATTATTTCCTAAAGACCTTGATGCTAAAACAGCAGACGCTATTGTTGAACTGTTTCGTAAATGTGAATCGCTAGATATATTTAATAAAAAAGCACTTTACATATACATCCGTGAAATAGTAGATGTCGATACTCCCCAGATCACTAAAATTATCAAGAAATTAAAAGTCACTTACGTTGAGCTATACAGCCAGTATTATTCAGACGGATATGTAAGAATATAGAGTTTTATAGCTTTTATATTTATAACCAAAAATAATTATGGATTTTGAACAAGTAATGTGGGGTAATAAGAAATTTTCTGATTTACTCAAGGACATTTATAATAACTCAAAAGAGAAGGAAAAACAAATCAAAGAATTAATTGAGACATTAAAACCATTAGTTACTAATTCTCAATCAGCTCTTATGATTGTTCCTTTAATCGCCGAACATCTTAATATAAGCGTAAAGAATGATGACCAATTAATTAAATTGGCTAGTATAGTACAACGCGCTATGAATACTTCTTCTTCAGATGAAGCTGCTCATATGATTTTAAGCGAAGCAGAAAAACAACAACTATTCTCAGCGGTAAACGAAATCGGAGGTACTATTAACGGACCTAAAGCAGAGTAACTATGAGAGTAAGAGATGGTTTAGCTCCTATTACGGCTAATATGGGGAATAACAACTACCAAACCCCTCAGGGGTATAAAGTTGGTAAGGTTTATGCTGTTATGTTAAGTCCTTCTAGCGTTCCTAAAAAAATATGGGAAGATAATGGTGGTTGGGGTGGTATAGGTACTATTGTTTATCAAGAATATAGAGAAGATATTGAAATTTCTTTAAAAGATTTAACGGATGAGTTTATAAGTACGCTTAATACGGCTCTTCCTTTTTATCCTAATCAAAAATATTTTCCTTTACCCGGAGAAATAGTGTTATTGATGGATTTACCTTCTGCGCCCTCCCCAATAACTAATAAAACAAATGAGACATACTACCAAAGTCCTATCAATGCTTGGAATAGTCCGCAATTTAACGGATTATTCTTAGATGAAGATAAAAATATACTTTATAATTCATTTATTGAAGATGGTGAATTTAGAGGTTTACAAACATTTGAAGGTGATTATATATTAGAAGGTCGATTTGGAAATTCAATTCGCTTTGGAAGTACAAATAAAGCAGGAAATGTTGATTTATCTCCCTGGTCTACTAATCCAGTTGAATTAGCTAGTAACCCTATTATACTCCTTTCTAATAAACATAATTATAAATTACCTGGTTCGGAATTAAATGTTGAAAACATCAATTTAGATGGATCCTCTATTTATTTAACATCAGATCAATCTATACCTTTAAATATAGGAAATATTGCTTTAAGTAGCATAACTAACCCTATTAACTTAGCTGATTACACAAGTCCGCAAGTTGTAATAAACGCCGATAGAACTATAATTTCTTCTAAATCAGATGAAATTTTAATGTTTGGTAAAACTGGTATTGAATTGTATTCACAAGGTCCCATATACATGCAAAGCGCTAATGTTGGGTTAACAATGCAGGATAATCAAATATATTTAGGTCCTTTTAGTAATAATTCAACAAGTCCTCAACCTTTAGTTTTAGGATTACAGCTTCAAGAATGGCTTTCCGATTTAACAGTAGCTTTAAGTACATTTGCTTCTATTATAGGTCCTACATTCTCCGCGCCTGAAGGAACTATTCTTCAAACAGTAAATGACGCTGCTAATGCTCTTCAAAGTTCTGTAGAGGCATTAAGTACAAGAATAACAAATGAAAGTCTAATATCTAAAGTAACATATACAACATAATGGCTGAAATTACTACTAAAGATAAAATAGCAGCCGCTAAGAAGGCTCTAGATGAAGCTAAAAAAATATCTGAAGCTGCTCAAGCACAGTATGCTAAAGCAGAATCTTTATATAATAAAGCTAAAGTAGCAACTATGGCTATTCAAGCATTAGCAGCTAGTGCTGTTGCTGGTGTAGCTAATGCTGCTAGTAGTCTTGCTTCTTCTGTTAATAATGCCGGAGCTGCTATTCAAGGAGGCGCAGCCGGTGCCGCTGCTGCTGGAGCTGCTATAGGTTCAGGCATAGGTGGTGCCCTTAGTCTTTTATCACCCGAGGAGAGAAATAAGGAAATAAAAAAATATAAAGATGAGGCTAAAAAATTAGAAAGAAAAGCTCAACAAGAATTAGAAAAAGCTAAGAAAGCTTTAGATGGTGCTAAAAAGCGTATTATTGTAATACAAGAGCAACTTAATGTTTTACTTACTAGACGAACATTAAAACAAAAAGCCGAACAGCAAAAATTACTTTCTAAATTAAAAGTAAAAAACGGAAAGAAAAGAATAAAATTAAATAAAGCTAAATTAAAAGCCGGCTTAAAAAAAGCTATTAAAGCCGCAGGCCCTGTAGCTATTGTATTTGTATTTGGAAGAATATTAAACATATATGTTACTCGATTATCAGATACCGTTTCTCAATTAAGCGCATTAGTAGATAAGACTAATGAAACTATACAGGCGGCGACAACCAAAGCAGATATTCAAAAAGCAAAAATATCACGAGATGCCGCTCTAGCTACTTTAGAAGCAGCCGAAAATCAGGTGAAAAGTTTTGAACAAGTTATTCAAACAATGAGTACCGTAGTGAATATTCTTACATTATTATTAAATATTGCGGCTGCTTTACCTACATCACCATATCAAATAGCTACTATTGGTATAATTGCTTCTCGAATATTAGCTAAATTTAATCCTATATTATTATCTGTAAGTATTTTACTACAAGTATCTTTAGCTACACTTCAAAGTTTTATTACTAGTATTGCTTATGAACGTTCTAGACTACTTCCTTTAAATAATGCTTTAGAACAAGCAGATTTACAAGATTTATCCCCAGAAGAAGTACGTGACTTAATAGTAGTAGCAGATAGTGGCTTAGGACCCGTAGCGGGGGCTGTATATAATGGATTTACTTTCTCTATACTTGAAGAAGATAATCCTAAATTTGTAGTAGCAGGTAATAAACGTAGATATGCTGTTGCCTTAGATCGAAGTGGGTTTGTAGTATTACAATCTACCCCGTCATTTACATTAGATCCTAATGTACTTATTGAAGAATTAAAATTAGAAATCGATAAACGAAATCTTGAAGCTTAATATTTATAGACATGAAAACAAATGAATTAAAAACCCTTATTAAAGAAGCCGTAAGAGAAGTTCTTAAGGAAGAATTAGCCGAATTAGGTAAACAAAAAATTAATGAATCCATCTCTATGGGGTTGCCTTACACTCAAGTCCAATCCAATTCAGGTAATGATGCTTGGCCTACTATGAATTTTAATTCTAGTAACATCAATCCTGCTGCTAGTAAAGAAACTATTCGCCAAACATTAATGGATCAAATGGGTATTGAAGCACCACCTGTAGCTGCTCCAACAACATTCCAAGCAAAACAAAATGTATATCAAGACATGCTTAAACAAGTAGCAAATGATATGAGAAACAACCCAGCTGATTTAAACAATTTTAGAAACGTTCAATAATGGCTTATATAAGAAGTAATAGAGTTGATCCTAGAGATTTCCAAATTAATACTGCTATTGGGGTTGCATTACCTTTTAGTGCTCCTGGTGTCTTTAGTAGTGTATATTCTACTAGAGATCAAGTCAAATACAATCTTATAAACCTAATAATGACCTCTCAAGGAGAAAGAATTGAAAATCCTAATTTTGGTACAATTCTAAAACAACAATTATTTGAGCAAATCTCAGAGCAAACATTTCCTATTATTAAAAGTAGTATAACTAATGCGGTTGAACAATATATGCCCGAAGTTGCTATAGATTCTATTGACATAGTACCATATGCCGATGATAATACTTTAGTAGTAACAATAAATTATAGAATACTTCTTTCTAATCAACCCGATATTATAACAATTAACCTAGTATAATGGCTCAAAATAAAAATATATCTTATCTAAATAAGAATTTTCTTCAATATAAAGCATCTCTTATTGAGTTTGCTAAAAATTACTTTCCGAACACATATACTGACTTTTCAGAGGCATCACCTGGTACTATGTTTATTGAAATGTCTTCATATGTTGGGGATGTTTTGTCATTCTATACGGATACCCAAATACAGGAAAACTTTGTATTAACGGCTAAAGAAAAGGAAAATTTATTAAATATGGCTTATTCTTTAGGATATCGTCCTAAGGCATCTTATGCTTCCGTTACTACAGTTGACTTTTATCAAAGAGTTCCTATTTTAAATGGTGCTCCTAATTTAGATTACGCATTAATTATTCCTGAGAATACTCCTTTACAATCTAATTCTTCTCAAACCAACTTTATAACTACTAAAAAAGTTGATTTTACTGATACAGGTTCGGTAAGTATTAGTTTGTATGATGGTAACAATTATTTATTTAAAAAATCAGTTAAAGCTATTTCTGCTACTATACAAACTGCAACCTTTTCATTTGGAGCCCCTGTAAAATTTAATTCTGTTGAAATAAATGATCCTAATTTTCTTCAAGTACTTCAAGTTACAGGAAGTGATGCTAGTCAATGGTATGAAGTACCTTATTTAGCTCAATCTAATATTATAAATAAAACTACTAATACGGGACCTTCGCTTAACCAAGTACCTTATTTGTTAAGTTTATTAGAAACTCCTAATAGATATGTATCAAGAATTAGAACGGATGATGTTATAGAATTACAATTTGGTTCAGGTATGTATGTAAATGACCCTGATAATGTGCTTATTCCTACCCCAGATGCAATTCAATTAGGAATGGTTCCCTCGGTTGATACTTCTGATTTAATTAATAATTACAATCAAGCTGCTGTATTTTATACTAAACAATATGGTACTGTACCTTCAAATATATCATTAACGGTTCAATATCTTTCAGGTGGTGGAGTAAGTGCTAATGTAATAGCAAACGATATTACTATAGTTACTTCTAATGCAGGTATAGCAGCATTTAACCCTACAAACACTAATGCATCTCTCGCGACTTTAATAGTAAATAACGCAGTGCCTGCTACAGGTGGTAGAGGTGGCGATACAATAGAGGAAATACGTTTAAACACGTTAAACGCGTTCTCAGCACAATTAAGAGCAGTAACTAAAGATGATTATATGACTCGTGCTTTAAGTATGCCTTCTGATTTTGGTACTATAGCTAAAGTATATGTTGAACAAGCATCCGCATTATCTGTAAACTCAGGTATGGATCCTCTTCTTGATAATAACCCATTAGCTTTATCAATGTATGTGTTAGCATATGATGATAATAAAAAATTAGTTAATGCAACTACTGATCTAAAAACTAATCTAAAAGAATATCTAGAACCATTTAGAATGGTTACAGATGCTGTTATTATTAAAGATGCTTATTATATTAATTTAGGTTTAAGTTTTGATATAACCATTATACCTGGTTTAAGCAATAATCAAATATTAACAGACTGTATAACAGCTCTTACCTCCTATTTTGATATAGATAAATGGCAAATTAATCAACCAATTATACTTTCAGATGTTAATTCTATCCTACTACAAATAAAAGGAGTACAATCGGTAGTAAAAATCCAATTTACAAATAAATCAGGAGGTAATTATTCTCCTTACAGTTATGATGTAGCTGGTGCTTTTAGAAGTGATATTTTATATCCTTCTTTAGATCCTGCTGTGTTTGAAATAAGATACCCTGATTTAGACATACAAGGTAGAGTTGTAACTTTTTAATAACTCTATATTTATAGCAAATAAATAATATAAATGGCCGTTTATAAAATATTTCCCGAAAAGGACACAACTATCTATTCTGAATTTCCTGATCTTAATACAGGATTAGATTCTATATTAGAAGTAAAGAATACTGTTCCTACTTTAAATAGTGATACTCAAGTATCTAGAACATTAATTCAATTTCCTTCTGATACGATGTTAGAAGTTTCTGCTTTAATTTTTAATACAAATACTATCCCTGTTGTTGGTCCTGTTCCTCCATCTACTCCTACGGGAATATATAGTGCTTCTTTAAAATTATTTATAGCAGAAGCATATAATCTACCCGATAATTATAATTTATATTGTTATGCAACTTCACAATCATGGCAAGCCGGGACAGGAAGATATTTATATGATCCTCCTTATACTCAAGATTGTAATTGGTATAATAGAGATAATAGTAATGCGTGGCTTACTTCTAGTTTCTTTACTAATACAACAGCTTCATTTAACTTTAATACTCCTGGGGGTGGTGTTTGGTGGGATACATATTTTGGATCTCAATCGTTTATAATAAACACTACTAAAGATACTAATATAAATGTTACTGATATTGTAGAGGCATTTAATACTCCTGGTTTTTTAGAGAATAATGGATTCCTATTAAAATTTGAAGACCTGTATGAATTTAATGCTTCGTCTTCTTATTCATTAAAATTTTTCTCTAAAGACACTCATACTATATATCTTCCTCAACTTGAATTTGGTTGGGATGATAGTATTTATAATACCGGGTCTTTATCTGTATTAAGTGATCAAAATGTAGCCGTTACTTTAGGTAATAACGTAGGATTCTATAATATAGATGATATATGCCAATTCAGAGTAAATGCACGACCTATTTATCCTCCTCGTCAATTTACAACCCAATCGGTATTTACTCTAAATAGTGCTTTACCTTCATCTTCTTATTATGCTATACAGGATTTAGACACAGAAGAATATGTTGTAAACTTTAGTGAAGAACATACTAAAATAAGTTGTGATACCGCAGGAAACTTTTTTACGTTATACACTGCTGGGTTTCAACCCGAAAGATATTATAAAATATTGATTAAATCTACATTTAGTAATGGTTCATCTGTTATATATAATAACGATTATATTTTTAAAATAAACAAATAATGGCTGAAATAATTCCGGTTCAGAATTCTATTTACAATAAGGGGACATTCACTAGAGTTATTAATACACAATTTAGCGAATTAAATTCTCCCCCCATTACTATTCCTGAGACAACAGTAGAGGCCTTTTTTGAATTATATGATGAATTATTTCCTATTATACCTAATGAAGGTGATATAAATTCGCATAGAGCGATTTTATTAAGAGAAGCGGAGTACTTAAATGTACAATTAGCTGATGGGGCTGAAGTACAGGCTTTACTGCAGGAAATAACAGATTTAAGACAACAATTATTAGAAGCTGAAGTAAATACTGTTACGACATTAGCTCAAAATAATTTAAACGTATAATAAAACAAATAACTGTTAATGGCAGATAATATAAAAATAGTAGGACAAGTTTTAGACACAAGCCGAGTAAATCGTTACGATATACAGGATGAACAACTACTTCTTCCTATTGTACAACAAGAAACATTTGGGCA
>ENA-OSIY01000412-OSIY01000412.1-marine-metagenome-genome-assembly--contig:-NODE-412-length-23710-cov-6.630771_pt1 | contig 23710 bp, 39 predicted proteins | sample MGYA00237884_ERZ534233 | MGnify/ENA primary metagenome ERZ534233 (study PRJEB26412, sample SAMN06343840) | marine metagenome | isolation source: estuarine water | place: USA: Columbia River Estuary... | reverse complement strand
GGAGTTGTGCCATGGGCTAAGATTTATGACTCAACTATTATTGCTACTAATCAAGGAGCAGTAAGAAGAGGAGCAGCATCTGTTAACTTGGATATAGACCACGTAGACATTGAAGAGTTCTTAGAGATACGTCGTCCTAAGGGAGACCCTAACAGACAGTGCTTAAACTTACATCAATGTGTTTCGGTAACAGATACATTTATGCAACGCTTAGATCAAAGAGATCCTGAAGCTATGAGCTTATGGGTAAAGATACTAAAGTCTAGAGTTGAAACAGGTGAACCTTATTTAATGTTTAAGGATACAGTTAATAACGCTAATCCACCGGCATACGTTAAGAATAACTTAGATGTATCTATGACTAATATATGTTCAGAGATTACTTTACATACAGATGAAGAACATAGTTTTATTTGCTGTTTATCTTCAGTTAACTTAGCTAAGTATAACGAATGGAAAAATAGTGACTTAGTAGAAACTGCTATCTACTTCCTAGATGGAGTATTAGAAGAGTTTTTAGCTAAGACTAATGGTAAAGATTCTCTTATTAGAGCTTATAGATCAGCTAAAAAAGGTAGAGCTATTGGTTTAGGTGTATTAGGATGGCATACTTTCTTACAACAACAAGGAGTACCTTTCGTTTCTATTGCAGCTACTTCACTTACTCACCAAATCTTCTCTGATATTAAGAATAAAGCAGAAGGAGCTTCTAGAAAACTAGCAGAAGAGTACGGAGAGCCATTATGGTGTAAAGGTACAGGTATGCGTAACAGTCATGTTATGGCAATAGCACCAACAGTATCGAATAGTACTATATCAGGTGGTGTATCTGCAGGTATTGAACCTATTCCTGCTAATGTTTATACATTTAACTCAGCTAAAGGAACTTTTATTAGAAAGAACCAAGTATTAGTTGATTATTTAGAGGAAAAAGGGTCAAATACTGATGAAGTATGGGATCAAATACTAAAAGATAAAGGATCTGTAGTTAATCTTCCAGAAGACGTTATGCCATTCGAAGATAAAGAGTTATTCTATACATTTGTAGAGATTAACCAATTAGGATTGGTAGAACAAGCAGCTGCTAGACAAAAGTACATTGACCAAACTCAATCACTTAATTTAGCTTTTGATCCAACCGATAGTCCTAAGTTTATTAACCAAGTACATCAAACAGCTTGGAGATTAGGAATAAAAACACTATATTACTTAAGAACAGACTCGGTAATTAATGGAGATATCGGAAGTAGAACAAGTGAAGACTGTTTATCTTGCGACGGATAATCTATAAAACTAACCTATTTATTATATATGCCTAAAGTAGTTAGAATACAAGCAACAGAAATTGGAGCAGACGTTAGTTTCGTTTCCTTATACCATACGGAAGTATCGGGTAGCAACCTCATTAGTAGTAGTTTAACAGCTGATGACTTAGCAACAGGATTCTTAATTAACGTACCTGACTCTATTACTGAGTTCTATCTTAGAGCAGAAGACGGAGTTTGTTTCGATAAAACAGGTAGTGCATCAGTTACTCCTTACTCACCTAACACTAGATACTTTACAGTTAATTCTGATGGAGACGGAACAGTAGAAGTTTCTTTACCAACCTCAGCTGGCCCAACATCAGGAAGTATAACACAATCAGTTAATTTTGTAAATAATTCATTCTTTGTTGTAGATGCAGCTTCTGTATACCCTATACAGTTTGATGGATGGCATGATAAGCCTTCTGGTTCTGCAGGAGCAACCCTAATATCTACAGATCTTAGTCTATCTGTCACACTCAATACATTTACCGGTTCCGACGATTTTTATGCTTATTTTAGCTAAAAAAGTTGGCTTTTATATTTTTATTTCTTATCTTTATATAAACAAAATATTTAGATATGAGCAAAAATAGTCCAAAGCAAAATCTTACTCAATTAAAAGAGTGGATGAAGTCAATGAAGATTAAAACTACTGACAAGAGAAGAACTAAGAAATTCTCTAAACAACGTTAATATGAAAAAAGTAATTAAATTTTATGCAAACTGGTGTGGACCTTGTAAGGCTTATACACCTGTATTCGATAAAGTAAAGAACTCTACAGATGAAGTTGAGTTTATTGAAGTTAATATCGATAATGACGATGCTGGATTAGCAGCAGAAATGAAAGTACGTTCTATCCCTCATACTACATTAGTATTAGAAGATGGATCTACAAAGCAGTTCTCTGGTATTATGTCAGAAACTCAACTTAAAGAATTTATAGATGGATAGTCTAGTTCATGTCTTCCATCATGCAATAGGTGCTTGTGGGGAAGGACATATCAAAGTATTTGATGTTATTCCTTATGTATACCACTTAACAGATATTTTTAACACGTATAGAGTCTACGTGTCTAAGTCAATACTGACTCAAATTTTAATAAATTAATTTCGTTATGGCAAAAAATGTTGTAATATCCTTATCAGGAGGGATGGATTCCTCAACCTTACTACTCAGATGTTTATCAGAGTATGACAATGTAACTGCAATATCTTTTGATTACGGTCAAAAGCATAGAGTAGAACTAAAAAGAGCTCAGTCATTAGTAGATTACTTAAACGCTAATGGACAGAGTATTAAGTATCAAGTTATCAAACTTGACGGATTAGTTAACTTACTAAATTCAGCTTTAACTGAAGGAGGAGAAGATGTACCGGAAGGTCATTATGAAGAAGATAACATGAAAGCTACTGTAGTACCTAATAGAAACAAAATATTTGCTTCTTTAGTTCAAGCAGTTGCTCTATCAGAAGCTACATCTAATGGAAACGATACAGATATCGCATTAGGTATTCATGCTGGTGATCATGCAATCTATCCTGACTGCAGACAAGAGTTTAGAGATGCTGACGATAATGCCTTTAGATTAGGTAACTGGGAAGCAGAGAAAGTAGGATACTTCACTCCTTACTTAGATACAGATAAATTAGGAATCTTAAAAGATGGACAAGTACTTATCAAAGAACTCGGAATTGAATTCAATGAGGTTTACAAAAGAACTAATACCTCATACAAACCCTTTCCTTCAGGTAACTCAGACTACAAGTCAGCCTCGTCAGTGGAAAGGATTGAAGCATTTATTGACCTCGGTGTTAATGACCCTGTTCAATACGAAGATGAAACTGGACCGGTTGACTATTCAGTTGCGAAAGCACATGTTGAAAAACTCTTAGCAGAACACGCAGCATGAAAAAGTTAATTTTTATACTTACTTTAATGGTATCAACTCTTGCTTTCGGGCAAGAGGAGGTGCCTTATGAAGCACTAGGTGCCTGGTATAACGCAGAAGGAGAATTTCTTGAAATCACTACAGATTACGATGGTACTACTGTATTTAAGAGAATAGATTCAAAGCAGATTCTTGCAATGGGAGAAATAAAGATGGTAAAAGGTGAAATGCATATTAAGAGATATGACACTGATAGCAACTATAATCTAGGTTTCTTCATAGGTGAATCAACAATGGTTATTAATAAACCTAACTCAGTTAGAGGATGGTTATGGATTAGATTGAAATGATTATATGGTTAACAGGTCAGCCAGGAGCTGGTAAAACAGTATTAGCAAAGTTACTAATAGAAAACTTAGTAGCAGATTTTCATATAGATGGTGATGATTTAAGAGCATTAACAGCGAATAAAAACTACGGTATTAAAGGTAGAATAGAAAACGTTGGTAGAGCACAAACTATTGCTCATTACCTTCATAACGTTACTGAAGATGTGGTAGTATCCCTTGTCTCTCCTTATATAGACCAACGAGAAGAGTTTAAAACCTTACTCGGTGATAATATTACAGAAATCTACGTACATACGACAGAACCAAGAGAACGTGATCATTACCACGTTAAGAACTATCAAGCTCCACAAGAAAACTTCCTAAGTATTGATACTACAGAAGATACTCCTCAGGATAGCTTAGAAAAGATTATTGACTATTTGCGTGGATAAGAAAGACTTCATTTGTAGTATTCCTTTTCACTATTCCGAAGTATTTAAAGATCGACATTATCTTTGTTGTCCGGGATGGTTAAATGAAGATGTGTACGAATCTGGAGATATGCTTAAAGACTTTAACTCAGAGAAGTCAAACCAAATAAGAGAATCTTTATTAGACGGTTCATATAAATTTTGTAGTGAAACTCAATGTCCTCATTTAGTTGCTCTTAAAGACGGCAAACATATTGATGGTAGATTAGTACCTAAAGAAAACTTTAACCATAAAACCGAATTTAATAATATAAATTTATGTTTTGATGAAAGTTGTAACTTAAAATGTCCTTCTTGTAGAACTAACTTTATTAACTTTAAAGGTAAAGATAGAGAAACCGTAGAAGAAAAACTAATACAGGTAGAAACCACACTTGCACCTACATTAAAGAAAATGACTTTAACAGGAGGAGGAGATCCATTCTTCTCACCAAGTTTTAGAAAGTTCTTACTCAGATTTGAACCATCTAAGTTTCCAAAGTTAAAGAATATACATTTAATCACTAATGGTAACCTGTGGAATGAGCAGTTATGGAGTAAGTTACATAAAATACACCCATTTGTAGAGACTGCTGAGATATCCATTGATGCAGCTACTAAGAATACTTACGAAAATAAGACTAGATTAGGAGGAAACTGGGATCAATTAATGGATAACCTAAAATTTATTACTTCTATTAATAGTATTAAGACTTTTACCTTTTCTTTTGTTACTCAAGACACAAATTACAAGGAAATGTTGGATTTCTGCAATATTTTTCGTATCTTTAATGAGTTAAAGGATAAGAACTATACAGTTTTCTTTAACCATATAACTAACTGGGGTACTTTTACTGAAGAGCAATATAAAGCTAAAGATATAAGTAACCCAGAGCATAAAGAGCATAACGAGTTTTTAATGGAACTTAGAAAGATAGATAGATTGCCGAATGTACTTCATAACTTTGGTCATCTAGTAGATAAAAAGAAAACAATTATATAAATGGAAAAAAAGAACACTTATTTCGTAGACATTGACGGTACTATATTTGTATACCGTAAATTTGAAACTTACAAAGAAACAGAAGCACAAGTTATTAAGTCTTCTAAGCAGTATTTGCAGCAAAGAAGAGATGAAGGTCATATGATTATCTTAACTACTGCTAGACCAGAAGATATGCGTGAGCATACTATTATGGAGTTAGAAAAGAATAACGTACCTTATGATAGACTTATTATGGGTATAGAAAGAGGACCTAGATACCTTATTAATGACTTATCTCCTAACGAACCTGGAGAAAGAGCTATAGGTATTAACTTAAAAAGAGATGCAGGTATAAAGTAATGTCAGATATAACCCTACATGTAACGGATAGAGAAGGAGTAGAGCATTCGATACTTGCTCCAACTGATATGAGTATGAATGTCATGGAAGTTTTAAAAGCTAATGATTTTCCTATTCAAGCAGTATGTGGTGGAATGGCAATGTGTGCTACTTGTCAATGTTATATTGAATCCGATCATGAACTTCCGGAAATGTCTTATGAGGAAGATGGTATGTTAGAGGATGTATATATGATTAGAAAAGATAATAGTAGACTTACTTGTCAATTACCGGTAACAGAGGAACTAAATGAACTTAAACTAACAATAGCACCAGAAGAATGAAGTATTCAATGTTTATAGGTAGATGGCAGCCTTTACATGCCGGACATTTATGGTTAATCCAACAAAGACTAAAAGAAGGTAAGAATGTATGCCTTGCAATTAGAGATGTAGAACCAAACGAAAATCAACCTTGGACAGCTCAAGAAATAGAGAAAATGGTCCATGAAGGAGAACTAAAACAACTAATAGAAGATGGTAAAGTTATTACAACTATTATTCCAGACATTGAATCTATCAATTACGGTAGAGGAGTCGGATATGAGGTTATAGAACATATACCTCCTACTGAGATAGGAGAAATCTCTGCTACTAAGATAAGAGAGCAGATGAGAAAAGAAGGTAAACTATGATAATACTCAGTCAACCTGCACTTCCTTTATTCTATCCTCATGAAATTGAGTTAGTTAAGTCACTATGGGATAACAAGACTGAAGAGGTAAAGTATTCTACTAATGATACAAGAAGTTACACAAGTTGCTATCTTAGTGAACCTAATCCTACAACTAGAAGATTACTAGCTTGGGCTGAATCTGTAATAGGACAAGAGATTAACGAAAATCGTATTAGCTTAATTTTACATAAATTCCAAGTAGGAGATAGCTTTCCAAGACATAGAGATGACGTTGTAGCTAATCAAGGAAATCGTAAATATGTGATTGGTATGAATTTGAGTAACAAGTACGAAGGAGGAGATTATAGAATATACTCAGAAGGTCAAAAAACAGTAACATTAGACCCTACACCAGGTGTACCTTATGTTATGAGAGCAGATATAGAACATGAAATATTACCTATAACTTCTGGTATTAGAGAAAGCTGTTTAATCTTTTTATACGAACATAATTTTAATAAAAAAACTCTATTATGAATGTTTTCATCTTAGGATTAAGTAGAAGCGGTACAACTACCTTACTAAATGCTTTTAAAACTATGTACAATGGTAAACTTTACGGTGAACCGTTTAATAGGGAACTGGATCGACCTGAAATGAATACTCCATACCATAAAAATAGGAGACATTGTAAACTAAGTTTAGATTTAGGTGACAAGTGGGCACTCAAAGCAATATCAAACCATATAACGGTACAGGATGCTAAGTTAATCTCAGATAAAGCAGACCTTACAATTATACTAGGTAGAAAAGACCATCAAAAAAGGCTAGAAAGTTTTAGCTATGCATTTGAAACCTCTAATTTTAGTTGGCATGAAGGTTATAGCGTAGAAGATCAAGAGATACCCCAATATATAAGAGACGTAGCTGCTAACCAAGAAACTATGCTTTCTTTTTTTAGTGAGATACTAGAAGTACCCATTACCTACTATGAAGACTTATACTTCAATCAAGAATTTAAAGAAAATTTCTCTAAACAATTTGGCGATTTAGCAGAAAAGTTCGTATCTTTATTAGACCCAAGTAACAAATATAGAAAAGAACGTGGTATCATATAAAAGACACTTAGCGAAAACTATCTCTTGGAGAGTAATAGGTACATTAGATACCTTCTTACTTTCTTGGGTAATCACAGGCTCTTGGAAAATAGGAGCAACTATTGGAGGAGTAGAAATAGTAACAAAAATGGTTTTATATTTTTTACATGAAAGAATCTGGTATAAATATTCTAAATTAGGTTTGAAACATAAAAAATAGTTCATATATTATATTAATAATGAGTGTCGTAGCACCACTAAAAAAAACAACTATGAGTAAAATTACAGAAAAACTAGAAAATGAACTTTGGGATAAAGGTCTTAGAGTTCCAACTTATACACCAGAAGCAGCCAAAGGAGAGACTCTTAGTCATCCAGATGCTAGAATGCACCAAATAGTGTCGTTTATTAAGTCTGGTATTCGTATATTAGGGTATATTCTTATTCCTTTTAGCCTTCCATGGGCAGCAGGTATATTAGTAGTATCAGAAGTAGTAGGTATAATCGAAGAATTAGTTTAATTATGGGAACATTTTTATCAACAAAGATTTTTGACGGATTCTCAACTGTATTTCGTCAACATGCAGCCGATACAACTCATTGTAAGTATTTACATGGTTATGGTGTATCATTTCAAGTTACATTTCAAGGAGAACTAGATCATAGAAATTGGGTATGGGACTTTGGAGGAATGAAGAGAGCTAAGACTCTTATTGACGGTAAGAATCCTAAAGAGTGGATGGATTATATGTTCGACCATACTTTTATTGTAGCTGAGGATGATCCTTTTAAGGATTCATTTCTTAAGATGAATGAAGCTGGTGTAGCTCAAGTAAGAGTTATTCCTGCTGTAGGAGCAGAGAAATTTGCAGAATATATTTTTCATAAGTTAAATAACTTTGTTAACGAAGAGACTGATAGTCGTGTTAAAGTTGTTAAAGTGGAATTTAGAGAGCATGGTAAGAACTCAGCAATTTACATGGGATAATGGGATATAAGAGAATAGAAGATTATAGTAAGAATTTACCTGTAGTAGAAGTTTATACTGCAGTACAGTCAGAAGGTAGTCGTCAAGGTTTTCCTACTGTTGTAGTTAGAACTACCGGATGTACTCATAGATGTTACTTCGGAGAAGGTGGTTGGTGTGATAGTTGGTATACAAGTATTCATCCAGAAAAAGGAAAGTACTGTATTAACGATATTATCGATATGTACGACAAGCATCCTTATATTAAGGAGATGATGTTAACTGGTGGTTCACCTTTAATGCATCCAGCACTAGTAAACGAACTAACACATTTTGCAAATGAAAGAGACATCCTCATTACTATCGAGAATGAAGGTAGTTACTTTGTACCTACTGATTATCCTCTCGGTTTACTTAGCATCAGTCCTAAGTTTAGTAACTCGGTACCTGTACTCGGTGTTGAAACGCCTCAAGGTAAGATTGTTGATGAGAAAATGATTAAGCAACATAATAAGTTTAGACTTAATACTGAGGCTATGAAAAAGATGATTGACTTTCATGACGATTATCATATCAAACCGGTATGGGATGGTAAAGATATGAATGCATTAAAAGAGATTGAAGACCTTATAGAAGAGTTAGGTGTACCTAAGCATAAAGTTTGGATGATGCCTGCAGGTGATACTAGAGAAGCTTTATTTGATAGTTACCCACTACTAATGGACTTTTGTAGAGATAATGGATATAACTTTACTGGAAGAGCACATATAATGGCGTTTAACGATCAAAGAGAGGTATAATGAATAAGAAACTAATAACAATAATAGTTGGAGCTGCAGTTGGTATTTTACTTGCAGTTGTTATTTACAACTCTATAAAGAAAGAAAACGAGTTTAACCGATCTTATTTTAAACCAATAGAGCTATCCGGGAACAATAGAGTTTTTAACCAAACAGATAGACCTTACCTTGACACTATAGTCTCAGTAGGATTAGATTTCTTAATGGTTAAAGGTACAAACGTACTTATTAAAGATCTACCTAAAGATCTTAAACAACGTATAGATAACTCAGAAGAGTTTGACCTTAGAGGAGCCGTAGCGAAAGTAGATGGTGGGTATGTTATAGTACTAACTAGAATGTCTAAGAGAGAAGCTATGAGAGTAATGTCTCATGAACTTATACATATACAACAGTATGCTTCCGGTCAACTTAAACCTATTGACTCAATTACTATCAAGTATAAAGATAACCATTACGATATTACTAAAGTACCGTATAAAGATAGAAAATGGGAAACTGATGCTTTTTTACGTCAAAGCGGACTACTAACATTAATTGAATCTAAACTATTAGAAGATGAGTAAACCAGAAAAAGATTTTAAATCCTGGCAATGGGTAGATAATCAAGTAGATGCTATTATTAAGTATCTAGATAAGATTGATTTTGAACCTGTACTAATAACAGGAGTACCTAGAGGAGGACTTATTGCAGCAGTAATATTATCTCATAAGTTAGGTATAGATTACGCTCCATTAACTACTTGTAAAATGCTTCCTAAGAAGTTACGTAAGAAAACTCTAGTAGTAGATGATATAGTTGATTCCGGAGTAACAGCTCTTAAGTTAGCAGACGAAGACTTTACGATAGCTTCATTATGCTTTAGAACAACTAGTAAATATAAGCCATTTGCATATGGTGAAAAGATAAGCAAAGATGATTGGATAGTATTCCCTTGGGAAACAGAGGAATCAGAAACTATACAAGATTACCTTGCATCTTAAAAATAATATTCGTATATTTAATTATTAATCAGGAGTCGTAGAACCTCCATAAAAACAAAAGTAAAAATGCCTAAAAAATTTATAGAAGGAACAGAGTTAGTACAAGCAGGATTTGCTAACGGTATCTCAACTCAACTAGCTAAGAAACAGGAAACAGAAGGACCTGAAGCTAAACTATCAGAAACAGAAAAGAAACGTATTATTAATAAAGCTGCTAAAGCTTATGGACAGTTTCTAACTGCATTAGGTACTGATTGGGAAAATGATCCTAACTCTTCCGAGACTCCTATGAGAGTAGCTAAAGCTTATGTAAATGACTTATGGAAAGGTCGTTATGAAGCATTAGATCGTATTACTGCATTCCCATCCGATGGTTATGACGGGATAGTACAAGAAAGTAACATTCCAGTAACGTCTATGTGTTCTCACCACCACCAGACTATTCAAGGTCTTGTTAGTATTGCTTATATTGCATCAGAAAACGGTAAAGTAGTTGGTTTATCTAAACTAAATCGTATTGTAGAGCAGTTCGGTCGTAGAGGAGCTATTCAGGAACAACTTACAGTAGCTATTCATAATGCAGTTAATAAGATATGTGAAGGTAACTTAGGAGTTGCTGTAATGATTAACGCTACTCATAACTGTGTAAGCTGTAGAGGAGTTAAGCATGGAGGAGCAGCAATGCAAACAGCTAAACTAACAGGAGCATTCTTAGATGAGCCTTCTGCAAAAGCTGAGTTCTATAAGAATATAGAGTTATCATTAAAACACTAATCGATATGTTTGGATACAAATGGGCTACCGATAATATACCAGAATCAGATGATGTAGGAATACGTCCTTGGGGAATGTACGAAGTACTGTTAAATGGTGATAACGTTAAAGTTAAGCAAATCACAGTTGACCCTAAACAACGTCTTTCTTACCAATATCACGATAAAAGAAGAGAGCAGTGGACAGTAGTTAGCGGCATACTTACAATCGTTCTTGATGGTGAAAAGGTATTCAGGAACCCAGGTGAATCCATACACATACCATTAGGTGCAGCTCATAGAGCTTGGAATGAAACAGATGAACCAGTAGTATTCATTGAAGTACAAACTGGTACATACTTTGGCGAAGATGATATCGTTAGATTAGAAGACGATTACGCTAGAGAATAGTTGGAGTTCTTAAATAAAGTTCGTATATTTAAATATAATCTTAAAAATAAATACAATGACAAACTATTGGCAAGTAACGGCTCAGTTCGAAAGAGATAACGGAAACGGTCGTATTCAAAAAGTAAAAGAAATTTATCTAGTAAATGCTATGACAGGTACTGAAGCAGAAGCTAATACCTATAAGATGCTAGAAGAGTTAGGAGAAAGAGATTTTAAACTTATTAGTTTAGTACAGTCTAGAATTATTAAAGTTATTCAATAATGGGTAAACAATTAACAATATTTGATGAATTGAACGGAGGGGTAGAAGCACCACCTTCCGTTCCTTTTGTTAACGAAGTAGAGATATTTAACGCAACATTTAATAAACCTAACAACTATGAGCCGACTATCCCAAGTGAAAAAGAGTGGAAGTTCGTTTACGACTTCATTCTCGAAGAACTCGAAGAATATAGAGAAGCTTGCGAAAGAGGCGACATTGTGGAGGTTCTGGATGCTTTGTGCGACATTGCTTATGTTTCCCTTGGGAACGGTACTATGCTACATGGCCTTAAAGATAAGATATGGCCAGCATATCAAGAGGTACAGGCTAGTAATATGTCGAAAGCTTGCTCAACTGAAGAAGAGGCCATACAGAGTGTCAGCCAAAGAGCTAAGGAACAAGGTGAGGCCTGTCATTTTGAGAAAGTTGCGGAAGGACGGTACATTGTCTACCGTACGAGAGATAGAAAGGTAATGAAAAGCGTTGATTACTTCAGACCTGACTTAGTACAGTTCTTTACAGATGATCAATTACAGAAGTTTCATAATAAAAGTTTAGGTATATGATTAACTTAGAAGATCATAAAGTTATTATTAACGGAGTAGAAATGGTTCCATTAGCCATAGCTCAAGAAGCTGTATCTCAGACATACGATTGGGATAAGTTTAACGATGCGATAAGTAATGTAGAAAAGAGTTTACAAACATATAAATCAGCTTTAGGCGAAATAGAAGATAATGATTAAAATAGCACATGAAAGTCCGATCTCTTTCTTTGAAGAGGTACAGAAGTATACTGATTACGATTACGCTTTAGTTCACTTATTTGAAGAAGATAAAGCTTACCTTAATAAGTTTAAGGAGGCATTAGCTAAAGGTAGAGAGGTTATATTAGATAACTCTATATTTGAACTAGAAGAGGCTTTTGATGCTGATAGATTTGCTCATTGGATTAAAGAACTAAGACCAACTTGGTATATCATTCCAGATGCATTAGAAGATGCAGAGACTACTATGAAGCAAGCTTCTGAATGGTATAAGAAATATAAAGATGTTCCAGGTAAGAGTATTGGAGTAGTTCAAGGTAAGAGTTATGAAGAGATTAGAGATTGTTATAGAGCGTGGAATGAGATAGCAGATGTAGATATGATTGCTATATCGTTTGATTACGCTTATTATACTGAGTCTGTCCCTCATCCTAACAAATACGTTAGTTGGATGCTTGGACGAGTTAAACTATTAGGAGACCTAATGAAAGACGGTATTATCAATAAAGATAAACCTCATCACTTACTAGGTTGTGGATTACCTCAAGAGTTTGCTTTCTATAAGCATTCGGACTTTGATTGGATTTATTCATTAGATACATCAAATCCTGTAGTTCATGGTATTAAAGGAATTACTTACGGTTCGGATGGATTATGGAGTAAAGAATCTCAAAAGTTATTCGAACTTATTAACTACGATATTCAGGATACTGAAACATCTAGTATGATTCTAAATAATATTCAAAAGTTTAGATGGTTTGCTAACGGTAGTACTCCTGTTAAGGGATTACTTTAACTAATATAATAAAAAGATATGAAGAGAAGACCTTGGGTAGCTTTCTTTAGTCAAACTGGTACTGAGATAGTTGATATAACAGAATCATTAGGTATTGATCCTGATATAGTTGTGACTAATGAAAGACCTGATCACTTAAGAACTATTAATCGTAGAATAACTAATTCTCAAAAGATAGTTGTAGTTCCTAATAAACCTACAGAAGAAGAGATAGAAGAAATATTAGGTTATTACGATAATCCTATAGTAACGTTGCATGGATGGCTTAGAATTATGCCTCCAGCTATTTGTGAAAAGTATACTATATTTAACGGTCATCCTGGACTAATAACTGAATATCCAGAACTTAAAGGTAAAGATCCTCAAGTTAAGTCTCATGAGTTAGGACATAATGTAGCAGGAGCAGTTTTACATAGAGTTACTGCTGGAGTAGATGAAGGACCGATTATATCTGAAGAAAGATTTAATGCATTTGAGTTGTCTCTTGACGATTTATTTCGTATATTAGCTAATAGAAGTTTATATATGTGGACTGAATTTTTAGATAAAGCATTATGGTTAAAAGAATAGCGTTAGTAGGAGCAAGTAGTACAGGTAAGACTACTGTTTATGAATTAATAAAAGGTAAGTTACCTAAATTTGAGTTTATTAACGAATCTACTCGTAGTGTAGCTAAGTATGGCTTTCCTATAAATGAAGCTGGTACTTCTGAAACTCAGTTAGCTATTAGTAGTTTTCATTTAGAGGCTTTATTAAGACCTGGTAATATGCTTTTAGATAGATGTTATATGGACTTAGTTGTATACTCTAATTTTATGGATAACATAAGTAAAGAGGCTCATGACTATATTGACGATACTTGGAATAGAGTAAAAGGTGAATATACTCATTATATTTATTTTCCTATTGAGTTTGATTCTGTAGATGATGGAGTAAGAAGTGTTAATGAAGATTGGAGAGTAAAAATAGATAAAGAATTTCAATTGCTTCTAGAAGGAGTAAGAAAACCCTACCTAACTGTAACAGGGTCACCATTGCAGAGAGTTGAACAAATATTAAATTTTATTAAGTAAACATGAGTGAAGTTAAAAATTATTCAAAAGTTGTAGAAATTGCTGGAAAGCATTTAGGTAAAGTAGGTGGAGACGGTTATAGTGATCAATACAATCCAGAACTACTTGTTAAGATTCCACGTTACCTTAACCGTGAAGGTTATGGACTAACAGGTAAAGAGTTTGTTGGAGTTGATGTATGGAATTGTTATGAAGTATCTGCTATTACGACTAAAGGTCAACCAGTAGCTGGTATGTTAAAAATCGTATGTCCTTCAGATAGTGAGAATCACGTAGAATCTAAGTCGATTAAGTTATATTTGAATTCGTTCAATATGACACGTCTTGGTGATACTGCTAAAGATTGTATCAATGCTATTGAAGCACGAGTAAAGAGAGATTTAGATGAGTTATTAGAAACTAATACTATTGTTACTTTCTTTGCTGATGCTAAAGACGGAGATGCTCTATCTTTTCAAGGATTTACTAATATTGCTGATGCAGCTAATCTTGATGAGATTGACTTTACAGCATTTAAATCAGATTCTAGTCAATTAGAAGGAGGTTACAAACCTGAAGTAGGAGATGAGTTAAGAGTTTATTCTAACTTACTACGTTCTAACTGTAGAGTAACTAATCAACCAGATTGGGGTGATGTATACATTTATATGAAAGGAGAAGATTTACCTACTCCAGATTCATTAGCTAAGTATATTGTATCTCATAGAACTGTAAGTCACTTCCATGAAGAGATTTGTGAGATGGTTTATGCTCACCTTACAGAGAGATTTAGTCCTGAAAGACTAATGGTATCTTGTTTATATACAAGAAGAGGAGGTTTAGATATTAATCCTATTAGAGCTTCACATAGCTTTGCAATACCGGATTTCTTTACCAATCCTAACTTTAGAATTGAAAAAACGTTGAGACAGTAATAATGAAAAATATATTAATAGCCATCCTATTCCCTGTATTTGCTTTTAGTCAACAGCTAGAGTTTATACATGGAATAGCAACGGATGAAACAATATTTCAAGAAGTACAGATTAATGTTCCTATCAAAAGAAACATTTCACTTTCAGCTTCTATGTTACATTCGTACTATATACATCCTAATATTGACTGGGAAAAGTTAAGTGTTAAAGGAGGTATATTTGCTGACTACGAAAAGGTTACCGCCAGAGTAGGAGTAGAGACATACGGTACTAAAAGACCTCTACCTTTTGTAGATTTTGGTATCAAGTTAGATAGATTAAGAGTATTTTACCATGTATACCCTTGGGTATGGAAACCAAGTCTTATCTTGAACTATAATACGAAGGAATTTCGTATAGGATTTAAAATGACAGTATTTGAAAGTAAAGTAGAAAAGTATTTACTACGTTAAACTAGATATTATGAAAAAACTAATAGTCCTTTTTGCCCTTTTAATCGCTTTTACATCTTGTGTAAGAGAAGAAACCTTAATTTGTGGAATCGTAGTAGACGAGTACATAGAGGTAGATAGATATGGATATGAGTACTACTATATTGAGCTAGAATCTGATTACGGAAGTTATGTAGAATTCGAAGTAACCAGAAGATCATTCTATAATACATACCTTGGAGACTATACCTGCTATGAATAAAAGAATAGGAATAATAGGACAAGGATTTGTAGGTAATGCAATCTTTCAGAAGTTTAAGGATTACTTTGAAGTACTTACTAATGACTTAGATGAATCTAAATCTAATTCTACTAAAGATGAGGTAGTATATAAATGTGATACTATTTTTCTCTGCTTACCTACTCCTATGAACGTAGATGGTAGCTGTAATGTAGATATATTAGAAAGAGTATTATCTACAATAGATTTAGTTGCAGATAATCAAGAAGTTAGAAAGACCATCGTAATCAAGTCTACAGTATCTCCCGGTACTACAGCAAAGTGGAATGAAAAGTACGAAGCTCTAAACATAGTATTTAACCCAGAGTTTCTAACAGAGAGAACAGCAGTTAAAGACTTTGAAAATACTAGTAGAGTTGTATTAGGAGGACCACGTCCTGCTACTACCGAACTTAAGCAGATATATACTAACGTATTCCCTAAAGCTACAATAGTAAAGACTGATAGCACACATGCTGAGATGGTTAAGTACATGACTAACACGTTCTTATCCGTAAAGGTATCATATGCTAATGAAATCTATAAGATATGCGGAGCCCTTGGGATAGACTATGATAAAGTAGTTGAATATGCTACATATGATGAGAGATTAGGTAAAGAGTTTTGGGCAGTACCCGGAACAGATGGAGATTTTGGATACGGAGGTCACTGCTTTCCTAAAGATCTTGCAGCACTAATATCAGTAACAGATAAATACAACACAGTTAATAACGTACTAACCGCTACTCAGCAGACTAACGATGAAGTTAGAGAGAATAGAGACTGGGAAGACATGAAAGGAAGAGCAGTAATATGAAAGAAGAAGTAATCGAAGAGAACTTAGAGTTAATCGCAACTCGTGTACCTCCAGGAGATAACTGGAAAGTAATAGCTACAGGTGAAGTAGTAGAAGGACTTGTTACAGCATTAACAATGTACTTAAGAGCTACACAGTTTAAAGGTCATTATAGATTAGAACCTCTAAATGGGAAGTTGTATGCTATTAAAGAAGAAACAGTAGCTCCACCACCACCGGAGAAATTTGATTTGTACGGAGAATATTAAAATGAATAAAGTTTATAGAAATATGCTTAAGAGCATGGTTAAGCAAAGACGTCTTCGTCCAATAGAAAGAATAGCAAATAGGCTAGGTTATATGGGAACAGGTTTATTTCTATGTGCACCTCATATGCTACCAGACACAGCAGGTATAGTAGCTTATATCTTTGCAGGTTTATTCTCAATGCCTCAAGTATGGGTAGCAAAGCAATGGAACATTGTAGCAGTAAATATTAATGTAATCATTGCTTACTCTTTATTATTTAGTAAATAAGTTGCTTCCCTGCATAAAAGTTCGTATATTTAAGTATAAATAAAAAAATATTATGAAAAATTTACTCACATTAGCACTACTAACATTAATTACATTAACTTCTTGTTCAAAAGAGGAAACTCCTGACATCATTGAATGCTACGAGATAGTAGAGATAAAGGAGATAGTTGTAAGAATTACAGATAGAGAGGCGGAGTATTTTGTGGAGTTGCAATTCTCAAATGGTATAAAATGGTTTGAGCCTCGAGATAAGTGGCAAACTCTTTACAATGGATACCGAGTGGGTGATGAGTGGTGTGACTCTTCTTCTAATTGGGAAAAAGCACGAAATAATTAGGAAATTAAATAAATAAGGTTGGTTTATTCAATCTTTTTTCGTATCTTTATATAAATAAAAATAAGTTATATGCCTAAATTAGAAAAGAAGTATTATACCGTACAGGATAAAGGAACTTTAGAGTTACTGTATAATCATATTAACGACTCAGAAGTAATAGCAGTCGATACTGAAACGACTGGTTTAAATCCTAGAAAAGATAAGATTGTAGGATGGTCAGTTTCTGGAGATGAAGGAGTAGGGTTCTACCTACCTACGTTAGTATGGAACTTTGATAAAGGTGAAATAGAAGAGCAACTCATAGACGGTCAGTCTACAGAGAATATCTCTAAAAAGTTTATTAAGTTACTAAAAGGAAAGAAACTAGTATTTCACAATGCTTCCTTTGATGTTCAGTTTATTAAGAATTACTTTGGTATTGATCTAATAGAAGATATATGGGTTGATACTGGATTACTTGTTCATACTGTTTATGAAGAAGGTGCCTTCGGATTTGGTAACCCTTTTGGTCTGAAGTCTATTGCTATTATGAATCAGGAAGCACTTGGCCTGAACGTAGAAGAAGCTGCTAACCAAGAGCAATTAGAACTAAAAGAAAGTATTAAAAGAAATGGTGGAAGTTGTACTAAAGCGAGTTTTGAAATCTATAAAGCAGACCTTGATATTCTTAGTAAATATGCTAGTGCTGATACTGATCTCACCCTTCGTATTTGTAATCTATATTTGGATAAGCTTAGAGATGAAGGCTTGGAGAAATTCTTCTTTGAAGAGGAAGTAATGCCAATCTATAGAGAGGTTACTGTTCCTATGGAATCTATGGGAGTAGACCTTGACTTAGAGTTGATTGAAGAAACTTACGAGAATATTGTAAAAGACTCAGCAGAGAATAAAGAGATTGTAATGAAGTCTTTATTAGCTACGTCTGAAGCTAAAGCATGGGTAGTTCATACTGCCTTAAATACCTACCCAGTATCACACAAAGGTAACTGGGCTCAAAGTTTGATAGAGAGATATTCTATCCCTATCGCTAAGAGTGAGAAGTCCGGTAAGTATTCTCTTACTCAAAAGAATATAGAAGCATTTGAACCTTCTAACGATAAAGAACAGAAAGTAAAGGATTTCCTATTGACCGGAGACGAGTCCTTAATAGAAGAAGTAGAAAGAGCTAGAATATCTATGGCGTTATGGAAAGATTCCAATGACGGTGAGCATATTAATATTCAGTCTAAAAAGCATATGGGCGAAATCGTCTTCGGTTTTATGGGAGTCAAGCCTTTGACTAAAACTAGAAAAGGTCAAGCTCAATTCGATATGGATATGGTAGAGCATCTATCTAAGACTCATTCTTGGGCAGAGAACTTACGTATCTATAATAAGCTGTTGAAGATTAAATCTACGTATGTTGATAGATTTAGAGATCGTCAAGAGGATGGTAAATACTATTTCTACTTTAAGCAGAATGGTACTGTATCTGGACGATATGGTTCTGATGCTCAGCAGTTACCTAAACCTAAAGAAGAAGGAGAAGATGCTCCTATCATTGTAAAGTATACTAATATAGTAAGAGCGTTCTTAGTTGCTGGAAAAGGTAGAAAGGTTATTGATGCCGATTACGAATCTCTTGAACCTCACTGCTTTGCTTCCGTTACTGGAGATACTGCATTGCAAGAAATCTTTAATAAGAACTGGGATTTCTATTCTACTGTAGCTATTAAAACTGAGAAGCTAGAAGAGCAGACTAGTAGATTCCCTAATGGAGTCTCTGCTGATAAGAGTGCTGATAACTACCTTAAGAAGCTTGATGCTCCTGCTCGTAATAAAGCTAAAGCATACTCATTAGGTATTGCATACGGTATGGAAGCTTATGCTCTTAAAATGACTTTAGATATAGATCAGAAGACTGCTGAAGGATTAGTAAAAGGATACTTAGATGGATTTCCTCAGCTTAAAGAATGGAGACTTAACTCCCGTCAGCAAGTTAAAGATCATGGTTATATTAAGAACTATGTAGGACGAACTCGTCACTTACCTAAAGTAAAGAGAATCTATGAGAAGTTTGGTGATCGTATAATGGATTGGAGATTTAGAAAAGATCTTGAACGTCAATATGGTAAAGACCAAGTACTACAGGTATATAGAGATTATCGTAACGGACTTAATAACTGTCTTAACTTTCAGTTACAGTCATTAGCTGCTGCGGTAGTGAATAGAGCTGCAGTAAACATTAATCGTAAAGCTAAAGAGTTGGGGATTGACGCTATATGTCAAGCACAGGTACATGATCAGTTGATAATAAACGTAGCTGAAAAAGATGCTGCGATGTTTGCTCCTTATGTTCAAGATATAATGGAAGTAACTACTCAACTACCTGGAGTAACTCTAAAAGCTCCACCAGAAATAGCTGATAACTGGAAAGAAGGCCACTAGTCGTTACCTATTTATATTTGTATGTTGAAATGTATTAATATAAAGAACGGTTTACGGATAGGCACAAATGGAACTTACAGTGGTTGTTGCTTAATGAATGACCACTATAAGGAGGAAGATGGTACTCCTATTCACATTGGAACTCATTCAATGAAGGATGCACTTAAATCTTACTCAGCCTTTAAAATAAATGAAGCATTTGAGAATGGTGAAAAGCATTCTGTATGTAAACAATGCTGGGATGTAGAAGCTTCAGGAGGTAGAAGTAAACGTATACAGGATAATCGAAGAGCTTCTTACGTACTTGATATAGAGGAACACACACCATTTCAATTAGAGATTAATCTTGGTAATATATGTAACATGGCTTGTAGGATGTGTAACATAAATGCATCCTCTCAATGGAAACATGAGCACAACTTAACTTTAATAGATAAACCTAAACTAAGTAAAGTAGACATAAGTGATATAGTTAAAGAACATTCTATAGGATTCGAAGATAGAGGTAGAATTTGGGATGAACTTAAAAAGAATATGCAATATGTTCGTTACCTAGATATCTATGGAGGTGAACCAATGCTTATTAAGAAACAATGGGAGATATTAGAGTACTGTGTAGAAGTTGGATTTGCAGAAAATCAACATGTACATTTTAATACTAATGGAACCATTTTTGAAGAAAAGTATATTGAAATACTAAAGCACTTTAGGCATGTAGATATATCCTTCAGTTACGATGCTACAGATGAACAGTTCGACTACATTAGACATTTAGGAAATTGGGATAAAGCTAAGAGTACTATAATACTATGGAAAGAGGCTACAAAAGCTTATAGTAACTTCAATATTACTATCTACAGTACAATCCAAATACTAAATATACTAAGTTACCCAAACTTAAAAGCATTTGCAGATGAAATAGATGTACATCTTAATCATAACTTCTTATATCATCCGGAAAGGTATAATATAAAAAATATTAAACAAGACTTTAAGAAGAATGTAGAAAACATACTTATAGAACAACAAGCTCCTAAAGAGTTTATCGACTACATGAATGCAGATGAAGCAAATGATAAACACTGGGAACATTTCCTCATTACTACTGAAAGGTTAGATAAGAGTAGAAACCAAAACTTTAGTAAAACCTTTCCAATATTAAAAAAAGCATTTAGCTATGAAATACGCTCATATAATATTTCCAGCAGGTGAAGTAGTCATAGAGTTACTTGACACTCCAGTAGTAGATTTATGGATTGATATAAATGAACAGTATAACGCTTTTAACTGTGACTTTATGGTGAATAGGGGTACTATAATGCCTATTGGTCATGAAATGAAAAGAGATAGAATACTCTCTATCGAGGAGAATGCAGTAGATGAGATTAACACAGCTATAGAAGAACTTAATAAAGTAATAACTACAACACCTTTTCCATATCAAGCATTTGTAGATATGCCTTGGCAACAAACTAACCTTATTCATAGAGCATTTACTACAGGTATATCTTCTTACCATACTTTCACTCATAACTTAGCTTACCAAGATTTAGCTAACTTTCAAATACATAAGTACGACGATAAAGAGCAGATTAAGACTCTATCCGATAAAGTATTCAATGTACCTAGAGATGAAGGATTACAAGAGTACGTTAGAGTAATGAATGTCATTAATAAGTATGTACATCATTTTGAGGATACTCGATATAGTCACAACGCTAACTTAGTACTTAACGAACTTAAAGATAAGAAAATCAAAACTCCTGATGAAATACAGATTGCTTGGGATACATTTAATCCGGTATCAGGTGTTAAAAACATATGGCTACGTCATACACCTACACATAACGAAATACTAAAAAGCGCAAAAATAGATCTAGATGAATATGATGTTTATATAGTTAAAAGTATATTAGGAAAGGACTATGAAACAGCTTATGCTAACTACGATAATCCTTTAGAGTATGATATACAGAATGTTCAAGATATAACAGGAGGTTTACGTATTCTAGTTGACGGAGTACAAAAGAGCTTATATAAAGATTCTCACTTTACTCGTTTTTGTGATTCCTATGGATTAGATAAAAGACTATACCTACCAATCCCTATCGGTAAGATAGTATCATCAGATTTTAAACTAACCGACATACGAACTAATAAATCTCTACCTGTCAATTCAGATGGAAGTTATGGCCCTGATTTAAAGTATAGGAACCCTAAAATAAAGATTATAGAAAAAGAAAAGGTTATAGTAAGAGAACCTAAACCTCTAATTAAGTTTATATGATTACGTATTGGTATTTATCGGCTGAGGAAAAGGAGTATTGGGAAAGCTATGGTCTTAACAAAAGATTAGACTTATCAGATAATGTACATATTGTAAGAGAGCATCCTTTAGTAGGATGGCATAGTAATGTAGTACTGGTACCGATCATCAATACACATAGAGAACTATTTGCAAATAGAGAGGATAACTTCTTTACAAGGTTAACAACTAAACAAAAGTATTGGTTAAGAGCTAATCCTGAAGCAACCATTACTTTTATAGACGGACTTGAAGTAAAAGAGTATGACTTTGATATTATTATAGAAAATGTACGTAAGTTAAGAGAAGATTTTAAAATGAGAAATCGATTCGTCTTCTTAAATAATAGCAATCACGGTACAGTAGTAGATAAAGAGTTAAAAATAGAAATAATAGGAGGATTGTTATACCCTCAGTTTACTTATAGAAAAGAGTTTACTAGACGTGAACTAAAAACCTATTTTCTTGACTTTTCTACTACACCTACTTTTACTAAAAAAGTTGTATCTATGAACGGTAGATTTAGACCTTCAAGGAGCATTTTAATTGATAAGATTCAAAAACACATACCTAAAAAGGATTTATACTTAAGTTACCACGGTTTAGACAGCAATTGGGATATGGATAATGCTGAAGAACTGATGTCTAGTGTTTACCCTAGTTTTAACATACCTGAGCTTATGTCTACGCTTAGTAAGACTCCTTTTAGTACTTATGATAAAGATAAAAGTGTTAACTTGTATAAACCGAATAACAAACAAATCTTTATTCCGGAACCAGAAATATATAACGACATATTTATAGATATAATGACCGAAACTCTTTGTGAAAGAGAGAATGACTGGAGAGAGAGTTATAGAGAAGGACAGTTTTTCACAGAGAAGACTACTAAGCCTATAATTGCATTAAAACCATTTATGGTATTAGCAAGTAAAGGTTATTTAGAATATTTAAAAGATTTAGGTTTTAAAACTTTTGATAACTGGATAGATGAAGGGTATGATAAAAAAGATTACTCAGGAGCTATAGAAATAATTGAAGATAATATTAAGTATATTAATTCACTACCTATAGAGAATCTACATAAGTTGTATAAAGAAATGGAACCAATATTGTTGCATAATAGAAAAAAACTTCTTAACTTACTATTTAATGATGGAAGCAGTTTTAATAAAATTATTAAAGAGATATGTTAAAGCATATTAAAATAGATTACGATTTAACTAAGTTTTTAGAACCTAAAGTAGATTACTCAATTCATAAGGGTACATGCTTATCTCATCAAGTACATGAGCTAACAGATATTCATAAAGAATATGGTTTAGGAGAGACCTATCATGAAGAGAATACTACAATAAGACAGTTATGGTATACTGATGCTCAAGTAGATTTCAAAGAACTAGGAAAACAGTTAGGTATGGAAGTTGTAACAATTTCTTCTATCTTACAACCTCCTGGAAATGTTATTGCTCTACATAGAGATACATTCTTTCAAATCAAAAAGAGATTTCCTGACGATAAGAGAACTAAAGTTAGAGCTAATCTATACTTAGAAGATTGGAAAGTTGGACATATGATTCAGTATCAAGACATTAATGATAATAAGACATGGAAAACATCCGACAACTGGAAAGCCGGAGAAGGATTCTTATGGTCATCAGATGTACTTCATTTATCAGCTAATGCAGGTATGAAGGATAAATTTACCTGTCTCTTATACACATCTGACGCTGCCGACGAATAGAGAGGTGTAGATCTCGGTGGTCGCCGTATCATT
>ENA-OSIY01000409-OSIY01000409.1-marine-metagenome-genome-assembly--contig:-NODE-409-length-23769-cov-5.191119_pt1 | contig 23769 bp, 27 predicted proteins | sample MGYA00237884_ERZ534233 | MGnify/ENA primary metagenome ERZ534233 (study PRJEB26412, sample SAMN06343840) | marine metagenome | isolation source: estuarine water | place: USA: Columbia River Estuary... | reverse complement strand
GCCAGAGAGCTTTATTCCTTTTGACAAGGGTTATTTACATTTTGGAGGAGGTCAAACTGAAACAATTCTTGATCTTGATCCTGGAACCTATTCTCTCCAACTAATTCTTGGATCTTATGTGCATAATTCAAAAATGCAGGTAAATAACTTTAAAGGTCAAGGACCTTTTTTATCAGAAAAAATAACAATTACAGTTAATTAGAGATTAGACCAGTTATAACTTTATCTAGATGTTCATCTAAGTTATTAGCAATTATATTTGCACTAGAAATAGGACCAGAATTATCGTCATAATCATCACCAACTACATTCACCTTTCTTATTATCCCAACAAGACCATGCAACATAGACCAAAGAGTTATACATTTAAAGGCAATCACTTCCTCAGGCTCGTCTGCTAGATTAGCAAAACTTTTTCTCATATTATCGTATGTTCCATTTGCAGATTTAAGAAGATCTGGGTAATCGGCAAAGTTACCAACAGCTGTTCCAAACATCAAATCATATGTATGTGCATTTTTTAAACCAAACCCTATATATTTTCTTGCATTAGTAACAAGTTTTTTCTTTGTAATTTTTTCTATATTTTGCTCTAACATCAGAGTTTTGAAATGATGATTTTGTGTTATATCTAATTATATTTGTAGTTTCTTGTTTTTCTTTTGAGTTTTCTAATTTTGCAACATTTGTAACATCATATCTTTCTTTGCATGTATCTTCTCTTTTATCTTTTGTTTCTTGGTTAGTCGCACTACATTTATATGAGCAATATGGTCTATAGCCATCTAACCAATTTTTATTAAAGGTTGTAGGGTTTATATTACATGTTTTACATAAAAATTCAGTTTGTTTATCATTAACAAAATACCACAATTTTTGTGGATATATCTTAATATTTGGTATATTTTTACAAAAATCATCAATTTGTGTATATAATTCTAAATATTTGTTTTTGAAAAAACTTTCTCTTAATCTCTGCGAAGAAGCTCCTCCTAAAATTTCTTGAATTTTATCTAATCTATCTTTATTCATTAATATTAATTTTATCTTTTATATTCCCATCTAACTTGTCCACATCCCCATATTCTACTATAACCTCTTTCGTGCATTATCTCTACTTCTGTTTTATTTGGGTCATAACCATCTTTTATCAATTTTTGTTTATTAAAGGTAAATCTGTGTTTTCTTTCTAAATTTTTACACCAAAAATAATCAGGCTTACTTAAATGTATTTTTTCAAAACCAAGAGTTTCATACATTTTACCATCAAATAGTCTAAAATCTGAATAACTTAATATATTATTTTTAGAATAGTTATTTAAGAAATATTTAAATAACTTGCTCGATGCACCAATAACATTAGTATTTAAACGATTGCAGAACCGAATTAGTTCAAATTCTTTTTTTCTATTAGTATGTCTATATCCAAAAGTCATTAAACTAACCAATTTATCATTATAATATAAACCTAATTTAATACTTGATTGGCTATATCCTTGTATATGATTAGTATCTAAAAATTGTCTAACTAATTTACTATCTTTAACTTCTTTTACTACACATTTCCTAGCAAATATTTTATTTTCTATCTTATTAAGTTTGTTAAGAATAATTGATTTAACTATTTCTTGTTTATATACCCATTCATCTTCCCATATATGCATCAAATGTATATCTTTTTCTTGACATTGTAATGATTTATCTAAATGATAATTTTTATCTCTGAAATTTTCTGAATGCCAATATAAGCCATTAAATTCAATTGCTAAATTATGTTTATGTATATAAATATCTAATTCTTTTCCTTCTAAAATAGACCTATTAGTTAATTGTTCTATATTCAAAGATTCTATCCAATTAGTTAATTCCTTTTCCTTTATTGATTTTTGGTCTGATATTGGATAACATTCTGTACAAAGACATACCTCAATATCTATTCTTGATAACAATCTATTAAGTGTTATTGTAAAATTTTTATTACATTGTTTGTGTAAAAAAACAAAATTTGAGTTTTTATAATCTTTTATATAATAGTCACTATCTATGAAGTATTCTTCATATTTGTTGAACATCTTTATATTGTTTATATTTTTGTAATCATTCGTCTGTTGAATATATTCAAATCCTGTTTTTAATTTATTATTTATTTTTATTTCTTCTCTAAATTCTTTTGATGATAATAAATATTTTATACCATTTTTTTCAAAACATCTATCTTCTTTTATTTTTTTTATATTTTCATCTTTTGAAATATGGTCAATTCCTCTATTTTTTAATAAATTATCTGACCACTTTTTTCTCACATCAGTATTTTGGAATGAGCATTTAAAACCATATATTTCATCATTTGTAATACCCTTTTTTATTTGTGTGCTTTCTAATTTAGCAACATTTGATACTCCATATATTTCATTACATGTATCTTCTCTTTTATCTTTTGTGTCTTGGTTGGTAGCACTGCATTTATATGAGCAATATGGTCTATAACCATCTAACCAATTCCTTAAAAATTTAGTTCTATTTATATTACATGTTTTACATAAATTATATGTTGGTATTTCATTAACATAATGCCATAATTTTTGTGGATATTTCAATTCTGAAATATCTTTACAATAATCTATTATATCCAAATGCAAAGAATTGTATTTCTTTTCAAAAAAACTTTCTCTTAATCTCTGTGAAGAAGCTCCTCCTAATATTTCTTGAATTTTATCTAATCTGTCTTTATTCATTTATAATATTATTTATCTAATTATACGAAAAAAATATTAAAAGTTTTGTAAAATGTTAAAAGCATAATTGTTTGATTATAAAGTTTTTTATATACTACAATTTTGGTTATTATCTAAATAAAAAATATAACTTTTAAAAGAAATTATATTTTAAATAAAATTTTTAAATTATTATAATAATACAATTTTTCAATTCATTTTTTTTATTTAAATTGAAAAATTTTAAATAAAAAAAGCCCCATATAGGGGCTTTTTTTATTGATTATCAAATATTTGACGATTAAGCTAAGTTATTATTAGTATCTTTAACTAAAATAGTCATATATTGCTTTTGAGGGAAAAATCCAACTTCTGTCACTGCATAACGAGAGCGCAATAACATTCTTGGAGCAAATGTAGCTTCTGAAATCAACTTGATGCTTTGTGCCATAAGGTATGGAACGAAAACGACACCAGGTTGGTCAGGGTTGTTTTTTCTACCAATCAAGATTCTGTTATCATTATATAACATGTAAGGGTCAACATATACAGTCAAACCTGCAACTTTACCCATAGGATATAATTGTCCGGGTGCTGATTGAGAACCGCTTTCTTTGTTCAATTCGTAATTAACACCTTCTGTTAAAACAGTTGCTAATGTACCGTTAGTTACAATGAAAGATGCGTAACCAACCCTACCTTCAGTTGCGATGTAGTTAGAAGCATTCTTAACTTTGGTAATTAAACCTCTTTGTAAAGATTGTCTTGTTTCTCCACCAGGTGCATTAGTTTGTAAATAAGCATCAACATTATAATCAAAGATTGTAGATGCAGTATTTGGAGTAGCAGGTGCATAATTTGGAGCAGTTGTTCTGTTCAAATCACCCATTGCAAACAATTTGTTAACAATTTCTTTTGAAATAGTTTGAGATAATTCATTTACCAAAACTGATTCTAATTTAGAAACGATGTCAATACCTGTTTGAGCTTTGATATCTTCAATTTCAGTTAATTTAAGAGCAGAACTTACTTCAATTGTACCAACTTGAACTCTTTTAGTAGTGATGTTTGGTGCAATAATACCTGCGTAATATTGTTCATCTTGTTCTCTTGGCATAGCATTTAAACCATTAGAAGTAACAAATCCGAAGATATGGTCTTCCAAAGCAGAAATCAAATCAACATTAACTGTTCCTGCTGAACCTGAAACACCAAAACCAATTGTACTTGTTGCAGTATTGATAGCAAGACTTGAACCATTGTCCAATTCAAAAGCATCTTTTACATTTTCCATTTCACCAAAAGTGTTATCTGCTGTTGCAAAAACCCAAGCTCCTTGGTTTGTAGTGTTGGTAGTTCTATATGCTTTGAACATAGGAGATTTGTCTACACGAGAAAAACCTAAAAATTCAACAGCACCTGTTTTAATGGTTGGTTCAACTAAGATACCTGCACCTGAACCTACAGTTCCTTGTGGTCTTGTAGTTGAAGCATTGTTGATAGTATAACCTGTTGCAGTACCACTAGTGTTTGCCGCTAAGTTGAAGAACATTCTGTTTGTTAAACCACCTTGAATTTCTTTTACTCCATAAGTAGTCATCAAACCTCTTAAAGTTGAAGTTAAATCAATTAAAAGAGATTGACCAATTGTATTAGCACCACTGATTTTAAATACAACAGGGTTGTAGTTTTTAGATGATTTACCATCATCATATCTATAATCAACATATACTAAGTCGATAACTGGACCTGGTGTTGGTTTAACAGCTACTAAATCCAAACCAATTGTGTGAGCTGCAACTTTCATTGCGATTGGTAATAAATTTTGACCTAAATCTCCTGAACCTATTTTTCCACCGTTTCCGAATGAATCACCCGCAACACCTGTTCCATAACCTGTTTGACCAGGGATTGAAGAAACTGATGGTGAAATAACTGCACCCATACCTTGGATATTACCTAAGTTAGCATAGCCAACATTTTCAGTAATTTGATGATATTCAGCATATTCAGCAATCCATGCTTTTTTGCCTGCATCTGTAACGCCCAATTTTTCAAGGATACCATCCCATTTAATTGCGTTTTTTTGTAAATTAATGTTTACATTTTGTGACATATTAATTGTTTTATTTTTTTTATATATTTATATCAAAAAGTGTGTTTTTTCCACTTTATGATATAAATATTAGTTTTAATCTTTTAGATATATTTTTTGATATATCTTACAAATTTTTGAATTTATTAGAAAAGAATTCTACTTGTTCGTCAGATAGTTTATTGATATTTTCAAACGGATTTGCTGAATTTACCAAAACTTTACTTTCGTTAATTGAAGAACCTAATTTTCTTGTGTTCCAAAAATGTTCGGCTAATATAGCAGAGCTTGTATCATAGAATTTTGCTTGAGCTAAAATTGATTTTTTAGTTTTCATATCCACCTTTTCCCATAGAGATTTTATTTCGGTTGGCATGTTTACAATTAAAGTTTCCTCTGCTGAAGGTTTCCCTTTATCAAGAACTTGTTTCATAATAGATAAAACATCGTGTCTTGAATAATATCCTGTTGATTCATTCATTGCGATTTTAACACTTTCTTGTTCGTCATTTTTCAATGATTCGAAAGATTTAATATCATCGGCTGTTATAAACTCGTAAAAGTTTGGTCTAACTACCTTAGAAGCTTCTCTTTTTTTAGCTTCTTCGATTAATTGTGAAATTTTGTCAGTAAGAGAAACTTTAGAATTTTCTTTAATGAATTTTTCAGTTTCAGATTCTTCTTCATCTGAAGAAACTTCTTTGTTTTTCTTTTTTGTATTTATATTTTCTTCTTCTTCCTCTTCGTTATTTTTTGCGAATTTTTTAAATTTTAATTCTTTTATTTTTTTAGAATTTTTAGCTTCTTGTTTAGCTTCTTTTTCTTCTTCTTCTTTATCTTTTTTATTAGATTCTAAGATTGTAAGATATTCATCAGCAGTTGAAATTTTAATTTTTTCGGTTATTAATGAACCATTTTTATTAACTGAGTTAATAGATTCTGCTATGCTATTAGAATAGTCCATAGAAGTGTCTACACATTCAGAGATATAATCTGCATATTCAATAGTAGCTTCTAAATTTTCAGCGATATATTGTGAGAAACCGATATTAGCATCTAAATTTTCACCGATATAATTAGCATAACCAATATTGGTATCTAAATTTTCAGCGATGTATTGAGTGTATCCAATATTACTATCTAAATTTTCAGCGATGTATTGAGTGTATCCAATATTGTTATCTAAATTTTCAGCAATGTATTGAGTGTAATCAATATTTTTATCTATACCTTCTGCTAAATAATTACTATATTTGATAGTATTTGTTAAATTTTCAGCGATGTATTGAGAATAGTCAATAGTTTTATCTAAGCTTTCTGCTAAATAATTAGTATAATCAATAGCTTTATCTAAACCTTCATATAAATAATTTGAATATTCAATAGAGTTGTTTAAATTTTCTGATAAGTAGTTAGAGAAGTCAATAGTTTTGTCTAATTCTTCTACTATGTAATTAGAAAACTCTACTAATTTTTCAGTTTTTGTTTCCAAAACTTCTGTTGATTTGATAGAGAATTCAACTTTTTCAGCCAAATAGTCAAAATATTTTTCATATTTTTTGAATTGAGAATCTATGTTTTTTTGAACAATCTCAAATTGTGAAATCATATTTTCTTTATATTCTAATAAAGTTTCTAGTTCTTTATCGTATTTTTTAGAACCTTTTGATTCTGTGATTTTTGAAATGATTTTTGAATCATTTTCTTTTATCTGAGCAATAAGGTGTTGAGACCATTCAGATAATTGTTTTTTGGTTACCATGTCATTCTTGTTCATATTAAATAAATCATTAGTTTTTGAGTCATCTGACAAATCAAAAATATTGATGTGTGATGATTGGTCGAATTTTGCGGCTAAGTTGCTTAAATCGTGTTTAGTAGATTCGATAATCATGAAGTTTCCGTCATTTCTAAATCCTAAACTTTCGTTAATATTTTTAACTTGCATTCTTGCACTTGAAAACCCAGGGTCAGCAACTAAATCATAAGTAAATAATTGATTTAATTTAACTTTACCGTTAGATTCCGTAACACCTGCCGCACGAGATGATACAAATAATGGTAGTCCATCATCAACTAATGCTTTTGCATCTTTGCCGTGATGGGTGTTCAATAATCTAATCTCACCTTCTACTCTATTTAAAGATTCATTGTAAAAAGCATTTTCAATTGTGTGTGAGATAGCTTTAAGAGAAATGTCAAAATTTTCAGGGTGGTCCATTTCACCGTAAATAACACCCCATTTTTTCTTTTCCATCATTCTTTCTAAATGTGGAACAAATTCCGTGGCTGTGTAAATTCTATTATTCCTATTCACTACATCAAAATCTGTAAAAGGTCCGCTTAAACGATAATCTTGTTTCGTTGTAGCATTCTCATTGACCTTCAAACTGTTCCTCTGATTTTCTATTATAAGTACAGGTTTCATATCTTATTTTTTTATTATTTTGATATATATATAAAATGATTAAACTCTGTTTTTTCTACTTAAAAAAAATAAGAACTCTTTTTAATGAGTTCTTATTTTTTGTTAAAAATCAAATTTTTCTTCTGCTTTACTTGGTTCAGGTGCTTCAGGTGCTTCTGTTGGTGGTGTTTCCATTGGTGGTGCTCCTGCTTCTCCACCTGTTTCCATTGGTGGTGCTCCACCGCCTCCGAAATCACCGCCTCCGCCAAAATCACCGCCTCCGCCACTGAAATCTCCACCGCCTTCTCCCGCTTCTGCTGAACCACTACTACCTTTTAGTTTTTTCAATTGAGCATTTTCTTTTAATTCCTCATCGCTATAATCTAAATATTTTCTAACAAGGAATTCAATAGAAAAATATGGTGATTCGGGTGTTTCCATAATGGCACTTAATCCACTAACAAGTTCTATTTGTTTTTTTAGATTATTTGCCTTTTTCCATTGATGATATAAATTGTCTCCATTAAAATGTACATTAATTTTATTTAAAAAATTATCATCTTTTTCTAATTCAGGAAAATCTAATATCATTTTGTTTTTCCATGGTTTAATTAAAATCTCTTTAAATATTGTTCTAAGTCTTGATATAAAATTAAAAAAATATAATTCGTCTTTTGGCATTTCTTCCGTTCCACCAAATACATTTCCACCACCATTTGTTTTATCAAATCTTGAAAATGGAATTTTAGTAGACCTTTTAAATGCGTTGAAGAACCATGTTAACATATCATTCTCATTTAGATTATGACCCAATGGTTGTATGTTTGTAACTGATGGTGCACCGCTATCGCCTTGTGTAATCCAAATATCTTTGTTATATTGAAGATGTGGAGAACCATTAACAGTGACAACGCCAAATTCTTCGTTAAAACTAACTTCATCTTTAAAATCCATTATTATTTTAGCTAATTGTTCTTCTGCCATATCTCTACTCATACCATTTACAGGTATGGTAAACATTCTATTTACCATCGCATTGATAACATTGAACATAATTCTTGTTTGTTCTAATAGTTTTAATTGATTAAATGGTCTAATTAAATTTTCAACATATGATGTTTCTGAATAATCAGCACCGCTACTATAACTCATATAAATAACTTGGCTATCTAATAAAATTCTTCTAAATTCAGGTGATTCGGGATATTGAACCCATATAGCATCGCCTGTTGTAGGTTCTACACTAGGTAAAAGAGATGATGGTTCTAATTTAGAAAATGAAATAATATTTTTATTTTTATCATCATATATAATCTCAAATGCTAAATAACCATCTATTAAAAAATCTTTGAAGTATCTATATGAAGCAATGCCATTATTAAACCCAAATAAATTATATATAATTTTATAATTTTCATCATATTTTTTCTTTATTTCTTCGCTAAATTCTTGTGGTAAGTCTAATGGTTTACAAAAAGGTTCATCCTCAGAAAAAACAATAGCTTCATCTGCAACAATAGTTATAGCTTCTGATATTTCAGTCTTTCTTGAATATTCTCTTAATATTCTTTGTTTTTCCATATATCCTCTGTCAAGATATGATATTGATTTTGTTTGTAGAATTTTAGCAACAGCATTTCTTGACATAATATCATACATATTATCAACATGTCCTGTTGGGGTTGGTGTTTGATTTATACCAACTGCGTTGGTATTTCTTATTATCATATCATTGGTATCCATACCAAAATTTGTATTTGATAAATTCCTCAACACTTTTGAAAAAAATCCTTTGTTTTGATTATTTGTATTGCTTAAACTATTTTCTCTATAAGATGACATTTATATTAAAACTATATTTTTCTTATATATCAAATAAACATCTCCTATTTATGGAAATGATTCTAAATATTTAATTGTTTTTATTAAAATTATAAATCTTTTAATTTTTGGTCTAAAAATTTAAAAGTTTTTTGTAATTCATTTACTATTTTAGCATAATCACCTCTTATTTTTTTCTCGTCTAATCTTTCTCCAAGGCTTTCATTTTTTAATTTAGTAATCCAAATCTCTGTTAATTTTTTTTCATCAACACCTGTTAAAATTTGAGTATTTGTTGTTGTTAATAGATGTATATTATCAGTTGATATTCTATAAAGACCATTTATTAATTCTAAACGAATTTCTCTTATGCTATAATCAATACCATAACTAATAGTTTGATTCCACATATTTTCATAATTTATAGTAGGTAATGTATTTTCTTCATTTACGGTTTTTGATTTTTCATTATCTTCTAATGTTTTTGTAAATTTCTTAAAAAAATTTACAAAAAAAGCTTCTTTTATATTTAATGGAATAAAATTAAAATTCATAATCCATAATACTTTTTTATCAATATTTGGATTATAATCTACTATTAAAAATGGAACATATTGCTCCAATTTGCTTGATTTGTTAATCCCTTGTATATCATAATACATAAAATAAAATCCACCAACTTTAAAATCGGTTGGTGTTATTTGAACAAATTTGTTATCACCTTTCTTAATTTTTGATAATAACCATTTTGTAGATTCTGTTGAATAATTAAGAACTTTTTTTCTCAATATTAATATTTTTTCTAAATATGTCATTTTTATTTTATAAAATTGTTTATTGTTTTTTCTGTAACAATTATAAATGACATACTTTTTGTCCTTGAATATGACTGAGCTGCCTGCCATTTGAGTCTATTTTTGTAGAATTCTAAAATTGCATATTCCCAATTTTTTAAAGATTGTGGTGTTATTTTTAATGGTTTTTTTGGAGGTTCGTTTTTTATAACTCTATCTACTTCAACAGAAGGTTTAACTTCTACTAAAAGTCTATCATATCCCGCAGGATTACTTGGGTTTTTCATTTCTACATAAAAATCTAAATAATATGTATGTTGTTTATTATCAGAACCTGTATAAGGAATACCTATTATTTCACTTCCCCATTTAATAACATTTGAATTTTTATCTAAAAAATTACAAAATTTTAATTCTAATGAACTTCTATAAACTATTTGTTTTGGGTCTGCTACATATTTACTTTCATTTATTAATTTGTAATATCCCGATAAATATTTATCAGGTTTGTTAGGTTTAGCATGATATCCCATATAAAAACATTTTCTTTATATATTTATAAAAAAATATGAAAATATTTAAAACAAATAAGATATATACTATTTAAGAGTTATGATGGTAATAATATATGATTACTAATAAAAAATAAAAATATGAAATGAGTTCAAAAAATTATTTAAATAACGCAGATTTAATGACAGAGATTATCCTATCAAAAGAAATTGATTATTTAACACCAACCGCTGAAAAAATGTTAATTTTATTAGCTAATAAAATTATTAAAAAATTTAGATATTATAATCCAATAGATAGAGATGATTGCCTTCAAACAGCTTTATATGTAGTTTTTTCTAATTGGAGAAATTTTGATGAAGTTAAATCTACTAATGCGTTTTCTTATTTTTCAGAAGTTATAAAAAGAGGTACAGCCAAGGGGTTTAACGAATTATATAAATTTAAGGGGGACCCTGATAGAAAAATAAAAACAGTTTCTATTCAATCGTCAAATGATGGTGAAGGTATTTATAATTTGTAGTAATAATTATTAAGAGTTTAAACAAATAAAAAACCTCTATAAAATTTATAGAGGTTTTTTATTTGTGTGTATTATAATAAATTATTTATTATTAGCTAATAATGATTTAACATTAAATAGTTGTTTTTCAAAATTTGATTTTTCGGATATTAGAGCAACGAGAGCAGATTTTAATTCATCGCTTGATTCTAATAATCCAGAAATTTCTAATGAAGAAATACATTCTGATACTTCTGATAATTTATTAGAAATAAATTTTTCTTTACTTTCAAGGTCTTTTCTATCAGCAACTTCTTTTGTAAATTTATTTTTTAAGAAATCAGAAAGGTCATAACCTAATTTAGAATTAACTTCATTACATAATACAGTAGCTGAATCATATTGGTATAAGTTGCTACCATATCTTGTATCTTTTGTATAAGAGAACATAGAATTTTTGTAATTGAATACATAATTTTCTAAATAAGGAACAGTGATGTTAGTTATTTTTTGAACGATGTCTAATTCAACAAAATTGTCTAATTTTTTAATAGTTTCTAAAACGATTGGATATAAATCTTTTCTCATAAAAGGAATTAAAGCTGAATCAAATACAGATTCTAATGTAGCTGATTTGTCTGCTTTTTCGTTATTGATAAAAATATCTCCATTTTCAACTGAAATAGAAAGAGATAAGTCTTCGTCAATAGTGAAATTGATTTTTTTATCAGCGATTGTACCAATTTCCAATGCTTTTTGTAAAAGATTAATAGAATATAATTCTTGTCTATCTGTGATATAATCAGAAGGTGTTGCAAAATCAATATTTGATTCAGAGATAAAAAACCATTTATCACCAATGTAAGTTAAATAGCCATTTTTGTTTTCTGTGTTGATTTTTTCAACGATAGAATAAACAACATCTGATTTACCTCCTTTTGATGTGATGTTTTGTCTTTCTCTTGGGTCAGTTGTTCTTTTAAACATAAAGTTTTTAACAGCAGGAATCCAATCATGAATAGATAATTCATTCAAAATTTTAATTTCTTGGTTTCTAACATTTGTTTCATTTATAATATCTAAAACAATTTTCATAACATTTCTGTAAAGCATACCTTGATTATCGTTTTCTAACAATCTATAAAGGTCTTCTAATTCATAGAATAATTCATCATTTTTGATGAAGCTATTCAAACCTTCTAATAAACTTTTAACAGAATTGTCATAAGTAAAAGGTTGTAATTTAAAATTTAGATTTTCTACTACTCTTTTTTGAGATTGTTGTTTTCCTAAATCGTCAGCATTTAATAATCCCATGTGGAATGTAATTTGTCTTTCAATATCATTTTGGTCTAAAGACAGTCCTTTTTTAAAATTATGTAATTCTAGGATAATGTCTGAGTTATCAATTTTATTCATTTTTTGATAAGTTTATTTTTACTATATATATTATTTTATATGTATGTTTTTTCATTTTTCCTTTATTTTTTATTAATATTTCCACCAATAAAAGATTTTTTATTTGAAATAGATGATAATGTTCTAACATTTCCTTTAAAAATAACTCTATTGCAGTTTGTAGCTACGATTGGTGGTGTTTCTATTGGTTCAATTGGAAAATAACTATGTATATCAAAATTAAATTTTATATATTTATCAACATCTTTAGCATTTTTTATACCATCTATTTCTCTTGTCATTGTAGATTCTTTATCATCGGGTATATCTAATATACAATCAATTCTATAACCATTGTGTGTAATATAGAAAAATTTGTATGCAAAAAAGAATTCCCATAGAGCTTCTCTACATTTCATTAATTCAATTTCTTTTCCTAAAATAATTTCTATACGAAATGTGGCTTTTATTGGCAAAAATCTATTTTTACCAATAAGTTTTTTTAAAACTCCATTTTCTTCTTTAAAGTATTCAATATCAACATTTGGATTTGCATATTCTTCTCTTTTTATGGTTGCGGTTTCCAATTGGATGTGTGCTCTTGGTTTAGGGTCAATGTTTAATTCAGGTCTTTTAGTGTTTGTTATTTCATCAACAAAAGCATCTAATAAAAATCTATCATCACCAATTAATGAATAATAAACAGGAACTGTAATTAATTTTTCAACAGTGTTTCCTTTATCGTCTATCCAACGATTAATCCAACGAACTTTCCTCGAAAATTCTGATATAGCACCTAATGTAAGACTTCTAAGAAATACATCATCATAATTAAACTTTTTGTCAAACTTGTTCATATAGTATATATTAAATATATTTTTTATATTCCCATCTTACTTGTCCACAGCTCCACAATTTACTATATCCTCTTTCGTACATAATCACATCTTCGGTTTTATTTGGGTCATAGCCATCTTTAATCAACTTTTGTTTATTGAATGTAAATCTGTGTTTTCTTTCTAAATTTTTACACCAAAAATAATCAGGCTTACTTAAATGTATTTTTTCAAAACCAAGAGTTTCATACATTTTACCATCAAATAGTCTAAAATCTGAATAACTTAATATATTATTTTTAGAATAGTTATTTAAGAAATATTTAAATAACTTGCTCGATGCACCAATAACATTAGTATTTAAACGATTGCAGAACCGAATTAGTTCAAATTCTTTTTTTCTATTAGTATGTCTATATCCAAAAGTCATTAAACTAACCAATTTATCATTATAATATAAACCTAATTTAATACTTGATTGGCTATATCCTTGTATATGATTAGTATCTAAAAATTGTCTAACTAATTTACTATCTTTAACTTCTTTTACTACACATTTCCTAGCAAATATTTTATTTTCAATTTTATTTAATTTATTAAGAATAATTGATTTTACTATTTCTTGTTTAAATACCCATTCATCTTCCCAAATATGCATCAAATGTATATCTTTTTCTTGACATTTCAATGATTTATCTAAATGATAATCTTTACCGTGTGTAATTTTACCTATTTTGTCTTCTTTTTCTATATGGTAGTATAAACCGTTGAATTCTAACGCTAAATTGTGTGATGGTATATAAATATCTAATTCTTTACCGTCTAATATTGTTTTATCTTTTATTGTTTCAATACCGAAACTTTCTATAAAGTTTCTTATTTCAATTTCTTTAATAGATGAATTTTCAGATATAGGATAACATTCTGTACATAGACAAACGCCAAGACGATTCCTGTCATAAAAATTGAATTTATTTATTATAAAATCTTTTTCGCATAAAATATGTTTTATGTTAAAAGTTTCTGCTTTATATGATAATAATTTATATTCTTTATTATCTACTAAAACTTCATATTTTTTGAAAGTGTTTATATTAAATGTATTTCTAACTTTTTCTTTTACTATTTCTGATTGTGTTGGGTATTCAACTCCTAATTTTTTAATATTAGTTGATTTTACTTTATCTTTGATTTCTTGTGATTGCATTCCGTTTTCAACTCCATATTTTTCAATATTAGTTGATTTTACTTTATCTCGGATTTCTTGTGATTGCATTCCATATTCAACTCCATATTTTTCAATATTCGCTTCTTTGATTTTTTCTTTTACTATTTCTGATTGAAATGTATATTCAGTACCATACTTTTCTAAATTAGTAGTTTTCATTTTATTTATAAACAAATCACATTGTAGAGCATTTTCTACGCCATACTTTTCAAGATTTGTTTTTTTCCTTTTTTGGATGATTTCATCACCTTTTAATTCAAAAGTTTTCTTATTACTTTCTATAAATTTATCTTTAATTTCTTTTACTAGTGATGTATGTTCAACTCCATATTTTTCGAGATTATTATCTTTAATTCTCTGTTTTATGATATCTGATTGTGTTGCATATTCAACTCCATATCTTTCTATGTTGGTTTCTTTTCTTTTCTCTTTCACTTCATTTAGTTGAGATACGTATTCCACGCCATATTTTAATAAATTACTATCCTTTCTTTTTTGAGAAGAGCATTTTTGTGAACAAGAAAAATTTATGGTATGGTCTTTGGTATTTAAAATATAACTACCATAGGTTACATTTTTAATATTTGAACAATAATAACATTTCGCTGTTACTAACATAGTAGAATTTTTTTGGAGGTCTTTTATATAAACTGATATTATATCAGATTTTTTATTAAAAATGTAACCTTTTTCTCTGTAATAGAAAGAATTAGAACTTGGTTTAATATCAACAGTTTCTACTATTATCATAAAACTTTTTGATTATTATACAATATATAAACAAAAAGTTTTATATATTGTATAATTTTAATTGATTTTAAAATTAAAAAGTTTTATAAAATAGTTTAAACTAATTTATTTTGAGATTATATAAAATGTATAAAAGAAATTAATAATATGAATAATTTTGAAAAGAGTGAGATTTTAGATAAGCAATTATTTTGGGAAAAATATAGACCTGCTACCATTGAAGATTTGATTGTTCCTGATAGAATTAGAAAGTTGGTTAAAAATGGAGTGAGTGGAAATTATTTATTTCATGGACATTCAGGGTGTGGCAAATCTTCATTAGCAAGAATTTTATTACAAGAGTATGAAAATAGGTGTCTTATTTTGAGTAGTCGTTTAGGAGTTGAAGTATTAAGAGATAAAGTTGATTCTTTTTGTAGAGAACTAATAATGTTTGAGAAGTCTCAAATGAGAGTTGTATATTTTGAAGAATTTGACAGAGCTACTTCGCAATTACAAGAAGAGTTGAAATCTTTTATAGAAGACCATTCTGATAGGGTTCGTTTCATTGCTACTTGTAATAATATTGCGAAAATTAAAGAGCCTATAAGGTCAAGATTTATAGAAGTTGATTTCACAGCTATTGGAGATGAAGCAAAAGAATTAAAGGGTAATTTTGCAAAAAAAGTATTTGAAATTTGTAGCGATGAGAAAATTGATATAAGCAAAGATGTTTTAAAAGATATTATCGTTAAAAGATTTCCTGATTTTAGAAAAGTTTGGCAAGATGTTCAACAATATCATTTAACGGGTGTAAATAGTTCTAATAAGATTGAAAATTCTGATGATATAGAATTATTTAAAATAATATTGAGTAATTCTAATACTATAAAAATTTGGGAATTTTTATATGTAAATTGGATGGATAAGACAGATTTAGCATTTCAAAAATTAGGTAGAGATTTCTTTGAATATTTAAAAGAATATCATGTAAATAAAGTAGATAAAATGGGTAATGTTATTATTGTATTGTCTGATTATACTGACTTGAAATTACCAAACGCATTAGACCCATTTATTACATTAGTGAGTTTAGTATGTAAAATACAAGAAATTTTAAAATAATATTTATATGAAAAAATTTAATTATTTGCCCAAATATAAAAAATTATGTGAAAATGAAGGTTATTATAAAGAATTTGAATATAAAACAATTCCGTGTAGATTAATTAGAAATGGTCACGGTAATTGGTGTGGATATATAGCATTAAATAGTGGAGATAAATATTTTCAAGCTTCATGTAATGATATTAGTTATGTTGTTCATGGTGGTTTAACATTTTGTGATTATATGAAAGTTGAAGAATCTGTTTATAACGATGTTGATTATTGGTGGATTGGTTTTGATACGGCTCATATTGGTGATATATGCCCAATAGATTATGGTATTGGGGATATGTTTTATCAATATGGAACATATAAAGATTTAGAATATTGTATAAGTGAGGTTAAACTGTTAGCTGACCAATTATATGATAATAGTATTTGTAGAAAAATAAAAACCATTTTAGAAAAAATATAAATAAAATAAAATATAAAATTATGAGTGATTATAGTGCACAATTTAAAGAAATTGAAATAGAGAAGTATATTAATAGTATTGATTTCAATGGTGATTTTTCAATAGCAAAAATTAAAAGTGATTTAAGAAGTTTTTTGAATGAAACTCCTGCTGTTGAAGTTAGATATAAAAGGGAAGTATTATTAACAGAGGATTTAAAAGGTAATACCGTTACTACGACTAATGAAAAAGTTAAGTCTGTGATAATTGCATTTACAAGTGGGTTTGATGTTAATAACAATCCAATATTAAAAAAAGTAGAAATTTATAAATAAATAAAAATATGAATATTGATAATATAGAAATGATTGCTCATTATGTAGATGATAATGATGAAGGTTTTATTAAAAGAGTAAATGATGGTTATCAAATTATTTATTCTAATAAAAAAGAAAATATTACAGATAATAAATTAGATTTTGTATCTTTGTGTGATGTTATGAATTATTTAAGAAATGTTCGTTTAGACCATGCTATCAATTATAATATGAAGCATTTATCCACAAATCTTTTAGGCGAAATTTATAAAAACAAAGATGTTAAAATTGAAAATATTCTAGGATAGATGAAAAAACTCATTGTATTAACAGCCCCAAGTGGAAGTGGTAAAACTACTATTGTTAAAAAAATATTGAATGAATATTCTAATATAAAATTAGCAATAACATATACTACAAGATTGCCAAGGGTGGGTGAGGTAGATGGGGTAGATTATAATTTTGTTAGTGTTGATACTTTTGAAAATATGGTTGAAAAAAATGAATTTCTTGAATATGAAGAAGTTTATTATAATCAATTCTATGGATGTTCAAAAACATTGATAGATAAAAATTTTAATAATGGTTATTCTACTATTATGATTTTAGATGTTAAAGGTGCTATAAAAATAAAAGAAATTTATAAAGACGATTGTTTAATTTTATTTATAAAAGTTTCTGATATAGAAATTTTAAGAAAGAGGTTGATAGACAGAGGGGATATTTTAGATTCTATTAATAAAAGAATGGATAGAGTTTCAGAAGAATTAGAATATGAACACTTATATGATAATGTTGTATATAATGATAATTTAGATGATGCAATAAATAATATTAAAAATATTTTAAATATATGATAGGCAATTATAGTAGGTTAGAAAATAATAGTATTATTATAGATAAAGATGTGTTTAATAAAGAAGATATGTTAAACTCATCTTTTATATTAAAAGATAGGTTATATGCAGATATTCGAGATATTGCTGAAAGTATTTTAAGTTATAATTTTATTATTGATGAATATTTTTATATGTTTATATGTTTAGATGTTCATAGTGATAATTATCCTAATTATGATGATTTAGATGATTTATTATATAGTCCTTTTTATATAAAAGAAATTGAAGAAGAGTTTATCAAAAATTGTAATAATTTTAAAGTATTAAGATTGAATAATAATATTATATATGATGCTATAAACGAAGGAGAAGTTTGTGATTATGAAATGCAACATTTAGTTCCGATGTTAAGAAAATATAAAATAAAAAATATTTTAAATATTTAGAACATTTGATTTTCTATTTCATATAATATAAAATAGATTATAAAAATAATGGGTGTAGAAATTAAGGGAGTTAATTTGATTGTTGATACAAATTATGTATTGTTTAGAAATGTTTATTATTTAGCCAAAAATAATATTTTATATGGAGAGTTGGAGAATAGTTTAATAGCAACATTTGAAAATTATTTAAAATTGTATAGATTTAATAAGATATATATGGTATCTGATAGTAAATCATCTTGGAGAAAAAGAATTTATCCTGAATATAAAGCGGGTAGAAAAGAAAAGAGAGATGGTGAAGATGTTGATTGGGAATTTGTATTTAATACTTATGATAAATTTAAATCTGAAATTGGTGACACATTAAAATCTTCTAAAATTGAACTAATTGAAGGTGATAATATAGAAGGTGATGATTGGATTAATTATTTAATAAATAGGAGTAATAAGAATAATTATTCAGTTTTATATATTGCTTCGGATAAAGATTTAAATCAAAAATTAGATTTAAGTATTGTGCCTACATGGATTAATGTCCAATATTATGAGAATATGGCAAATGGTAAAGTTTATTTTCCGAGAGGCTATAAAATATTCTTTGATGAGTTGGAAAAAGGTAATGATGATATTTTTTCATTAAATGATAATTTTGAATTTTTACAATTCTTAAAAAGTTTAATAGATAAAAATAAATTTGAAGAAATTGATAAAGAGTTGTCATTATTTGTTAAAATAATAAGTGGTGATAGAGGTGATAATATTTCATCAGTATTGAAAATTCCTACTAAAACAAACCCTAATAATTTTATGGGTATTGGTGATGCAGGTGCTATAAAAATATATGATAAATATAAAAAAGATTATCCATTTGATATAGACTTCACTAATGATAAATGGTTAGATGAAGTTAAGCATTATTGTTTAGATTATAAAAAAGTTTTAGATGAGAAAGTTTTATATGAAACAATGTTAGAAAATAGTTTAAAACAAAATAGAGATTTAATTCATCTACATGAATCTCATTTACCAAATGATATTTTAGAAAAGATAAAAAGTATAGGTTAAAAATATAATATGAAAAGAGTATTTGTAGTTGGTTTAGGTAGTAGTGGTAAAGACCATTTAAGAAAAAGATTTGAAAAATTAGGATATAAATTTGCTATACATTATACTACAAGACCTATGAGAGTAGGTGAAGTAGATGGTAGAGATTATTATTTCATAACAGAAAAAGATTTTATTGAAAAAATAGAAAAAGATGATATGATAGAATATTCAATACATAATAATTGGTATTATGGTTTAAGTAAAGTAGAATACGAAAATAAAGATTTGTTTATATTATCACCATTGTCATTTAATAAATATTCTGCTGAAATAAAACAAAATGTATTGAAGATATTTTTAGATATTAGTGAAGATATTAGAAGAAAAAGATTATCAAAGAGGAATGATGCTGATAGTGTTGATAGAAGATTATTTACAGATAGCGAAGATTTAAAAAAAATAAATATGTCAGAGTTTGATATTGTTATCAAAAATGAAGATTTTTAAAACTTTTTATTGAGAATTATATATAAGTGATATGGAAAAGATTATAGAAAAAATAGAAAAAAAGAAAGAAATTGTGTCTGATGGCAAAAAGGGTGTATTAATTGTTATGGATGATGATTATAATACATTTATGCATGTGATTAATTGTTTAATGACATATTGTGGTTTAGGTGAAGGTGTTGCTGAATTATTTACATATAAAATTCACAATGATGGTGAATGTGGTGTTATGAGAGGTGATATGAATATGTTGTTAAATATATGCGAAACATTAATAGAAAGAGGTTTAAGTGCAGAAGTTAGAGAAGATAAAGAAGAAAAATAATAAAAATAATATGATATATATTTTAAAAAAAGATTTCCAACATACAGCATCAGATGGTGTAATACTTTTCTTAAAGGTTGGAACTAAAATAGATAGAAAAGATGGTGATGAGTATATAATTACACAAGCAAGAAAGGAATTTAGAATAAAAGCGGTTATTGTAGAAAACAATCCTACTTTTTTTGAAAAAATAGATTTAAAGGCACAGCTTACTACTTTATGTAAAATAAATGTTAAAAGAACTGCACCTAAAATGGCAGAAATTTTGGTTGATTTTATTGATAAAGAAATTTTGGCTGATAAAGAATTAGTTGATAATGAACAAATGAAAGTTGTATTAGAAGCATGTAGACTACAATATATTTCTACGAAAGAAGATAAATGGTTGATACCTATTCAAAAACTAGGATGGAGTGTTGATAGTAAAGGTGTATTTAAAAATTAATATATAGATTATATAAAAATATAACGTTTAGGACCGTTATCTGTTTCGGCAGAAAGAAAGGAGAAAGTGTCGCTACTGTTCTCCTTTCACTTTTTTATTTAAAGAAGTGTTTTAATATCAATATCAATATTAAAATACTTCTTTATAAATTTCTTATGTAAAAATATAGAAGATTCTAAAAAATCTTTTTTATCAATATGTAATAAATAATCACTATTTATAGATTCTAAAATACCTCTACTACTTAAAGTTTTTGAATCTATATAATATGTTGTTATTATATGAAATGTTTTTCTACCTAAATTTTGACCATAGAAAGTTAATCTATTATCACCACTTTGTGGATTATTATAATATTCAAATTTTGCAACATTACTATATAATTTATCCCATAGAGATAATAATAATATTGCATCTAATCCAATTTCTGTACTATCTCCTAATAGTTCATTTATTTTTAATTTTCTTAATAGGTTGCTCATATTTTAAGATTTAATTAAGAACGAATCATTATCTTTTGAATCTGTATAACCACTTATAATAATATCTACAATAGAATTAAACTTATGTTTTTTAAAATAATGTGGTATCAATACTTTGAGAATTTCTATGATTTCTTCATCTTCTATTTGAAGTCCTTTTAATATTTTGAATAATTCGCCACAATATAATGTTTTAATCCTTTCATCATACCAAAAGTATGTTTTTTCATCAAATGTATAATCTGTTCTGTTTATATTAAATTGTGATTTTTTTTCATCAATTATAGAAAATATAAAATCCATATAAGCTAATATAGCTTTTTCTTGAAGAGAATAATTATATTCTGATATAAATATACCAATTTTAAATCTCCTTGCAATATTGTTTTTTCTCATGATTAATTTATGTTAAGATTTAATTCTTTTTTTATTTTAAAATAGTTATTAACTTTTTTGAGATTTATAATATCTTTACATAAATATTTAACATCATTGAAAGGTATTTTATATCCCATACTTTCTTTGGTTTTATTTTCTACTATAATTTCACCATAGTTAGAAATGTTATTTTCTAACCATTCTAATAAAATATCTGTTTCCCATACACATACTACATCATATCTAATCATATAGAACGCAAAATATTTACATTCGTGGTGTTTTGATTGCCAAACACTACCGTCATTATCTAAACGAACATTTGATTTTCTCTCAAAGAAAAAATTTCCACTCTTATAAGTATCGGTTTTTAATTCAAATTTATGTTTATCATTGATTATTAAATCGCCATTAAAATCGGTATTCATTTTAAAATTATTTGGAAATAACACTGTCAATAAAATTTCACCATTTTTGCCTATTGTATGTTGTTTATCAAACTCATAAACTTTTTTACTCATTATAATTTATTTATATATTTAAGATACAAAGATAATAAAAAATATTATTAGAAACAAACTATTTTTTTATAGATAGTTTATGAAAATAAAACATAAAGAATCAGATTTAGCATTAATAATTATTAAATATTTAGAAGAGTTAGGATACATATCATATAAAGAAGTTTCTCTTAAAGGAAATGGTGGTAATATTAGAACAGATACATATCTTATAAAAAAAGATAATAATGATAATATAATAGAAACAATGGCACTTGAAACTAAAATGGGCTTTACATTAAAAGTGATGGAACAATCTTGGAAATGGCGTAATAATGCAAATTCTTGTTATGTATGTATTCCTGCACCTAAAAGAACAGATAGAACAACATATCAATTTTGTATTAATGTGTGTAAATTGATGAATATAGGGATATTTGAAGTTAATATGTATTCGGGTATAGTTAAGGTATTAAACACTCCTACGATAGCTAAAAATACTAAAATACCACCATTATATGAGCAACAAAGAGATAGTATAGCAGGTAATGATAGTAGTTCTTATATAACAGCTTATAAAATAACTATTATGAATATTGATGAATATATGATAGATAAAGATATGGTAGAATTGAATGAGATATTTAAAAATATAACACATCATTATAAAAGTATAAGTTCAGGTAATGGTGCTATCCAAAAAATGATAAAGAAAAAAGTGATAAAAAATTATACTATTATAAAAATGAAAAAATTAAATTTAATGATGCGATTAATATATGTCATACATATAATATCATTGTTATTGACATTGAATATAATCAGGAACTTAACACATATTATAATTATATCATGTTGCATAACGATCATTATTATGTTGTTGATAGTTTTAATGAATTAAATATTGACGGTAAATTAGACTGTAGAACACTAAGAGGTACAATGACGTTTGATATTGAAACGCGCAAGAGTGATACATATGATATTATTCAAGCAACAGGACAAAAAATTTATCATTTAAAACCAACCGTGGCGTGTGCTGTATATTATAGTTATAGAGGCACGCAGAAACATATGACATTTACCAGTAATGACCATTTATGTACGAGACAGTTTATTAACTTTTTAAACGACGAATCAACCGCGGGCAACTATTATAACATATGGGCTCATAATGGCGGTAATTTTGATTATTATTTTTTACTAACGCAGATGACTGATACCGAAATTAAACGAGCTGAAATCCAACTCCGAGGAACAACTATAATTAAGATGGTATATATGGGTCATACTTTTAAAGATACGTGTTGTTTTATGCTTGCGAGTTTAGATTCACTGTGTAAAGATTTTAAAACAAAAACGAAAAAACAAACAACGATTAATATCAATGGTGTAGATATATCATCAACTGAGTTATGTTTTTATAAACCTGAACTGTCATATAATTCATTCATGCAGTTAGAAAATATTGAGCCTGAATTTTGGAACAAATATACAACATATTGTTTATATGACTGTTTATCATTAATGGAAATTGTTATAACTTTTAGAGATAATATTAAACCATTAATAAGTAATTATAACCAAGAAAATATATTAATAAATCTGGAGAATGGATTGAATATAATTTAGATGACAATTTGAATATGTATTTATCATATGCTAAATATTATTATACACTAACATAATTAACATTTATGTGTACATTTATGGTTATAGCATACATGATTGCATTTATCACAATTATTTATACTCGAATTTACAAAAAATATCTTTATTAATGTTGCTGAATTTTATCAGGGTCATCATAGTTCACCATCCATTGAATCCCAAACTTGTCTTCCCACATTCCGAAATATGCTCCCCAAAAAGTATTTTGTAATGG
>ENA-OSIY01000407-OSIY01000407.1-marine-metagenome-genome-assembly--contig:-NODE-407-length-23824-cov-17.658820_pt1 | contig 23824 bp, 21 predicted proteins | sample MGYA00237884_ERZ534233 | MGnify/ENA primary metagenome ERZ534233 (study PRJEB26412, sample SAMN06343840) | marine metagenome | isolation source: estuarine water | place: USA: Columbia River Estuary... | reverse complement strand
GATTTCTTCCCTATATAAAATCTACCAGTTGGTATGTGTATCATTTTATAGACAAACCCAACCGCACCTTCCGGTGTACTTTCCTCTGTAACAATATTTCCATTAAACTTCCAACTCATTAATTACTTCTTTGTTCTAGCGTTAAAGAGTTTACTATACTCTTTATCCCCATTTGAATAGCCAGGTGCTTTATATCCAGCAGGTGGGGTTGGATGCGAACCAAGTTCACCACCTCTTGATTTTACTAAATATTTTTCATCTTTAACTAAATCTTTAGAGCCTTTAAATGGTTCTTTAACATCATCAATTGGTGTTTTATCTTTACCAACTAAATTAGCTTTTGAATTAGCCGGTGGGTTAGCTACCAACATATCGTATAAGTTACTGTTCATCTTTTTTATATTTTGTACTAATAAATATAACAATTTTTGGTTTAAGTATCAAACCTTACTATAAAGTTTAAAGGATAATCCGGTAAAGATTTAATTGGTTGTGGTAATTTTGCCACTGCAACCATATTTAATTCTTCATCATATAATGCAATTGTGGTTATATATGGTGCTAAATATGAACCAGTTGGGTCCACAGAACCACTATATAAATAATCATCAAAACTACCAAACTTATCGGAATCTAAAGTTGATGCAAATGGATATTTTTTACCACGTATCCATTTTATACCAGCATCATAAAATGATGAAGTAACTAATTCCGTTGAATTATTGCTTGAACCCGGTCTATTAACTAATTGAGTTATCTTTGAACCACCATCTTCATACACTGCTGATGGGTTTTGTGATACATTAAATTCATTTTCTAATACAGAAATGAATATTTCATTTTCATATATAGTTTTTGTTGAACGAAAATTTATAGTAAAATTGTTAAGTACAGACCCACTAACTACATCTTTCGTTACAACTATTAATCCTCTATCATAAAATATATTACCTTTGATATTACTACCAGAATCTATAAGATTTGAGTATCCATCATCTGTATAAGTTCTACTTAGTGTCTCATCTTCCAATACAACAGTACCAATCTTTATACCTTCACCATAATATTGTTGTGGTATTGAGAATATAGCCATTTCCGATTCTAACATTCTTTCATCAGCCGATGCATATGATTTTCTAAGTCCAACCTCCGTTAATAATGATGATGTTTGTGGATTTAAATAAAATTGCGATTTTGTTGATGCATAAATTATTTTTTTAACAAAACCGTGACTTTTAGCATCATTTTCAGAATCTATAAAAGTTCCTTCACCATCTACACCAAAAATTGGGTATATATCATTTTCATCCAAAGTCCACTCTTTATAGACTTTCATAGGTCTAGTGATAACATCGGATTTTGGTATTTCTTTAATCATTTGATATTGTGAATTTTATATAAATATTCATTAAACGAAAAACCCCCAATTAAGGGGGTTGTTCTATATTGTTTTATGATTTTATTAGAATGATAATTTAACTTTTATTAATACCTCTTTATCAAATGATTTAACAATTGGTTGAGATGTTTTAGCCGATGCTATTAATTCGTTTGCATCGTTATAAAGTCCTATCGTTGTGATGAATGTTTGTGGGTCGGTTTCAAATGTACCTTCTATAAAGAATCCATCAGCATCTACATAAGTAGGGTTGTTAGAGTAGTTAAACTCTCTATTTGTTGCTCTTACAAAGAAGTGCTGAGTAGAAATGTTTTCAGTTCTACGAGCTTCAAAATCAAGACCACCAGCGATAGATTTAATTAATCTATGATGATTGAATTGCTCTGATGTTCTTAATAAAGAACCACTTAAACTTCCACTCACTACATAATTACCTTCAGAAGTGTAAATTGTAGAAGTTGGAATATCACCAACAGTTTGTCCAATTGCTTTTGGATTTAATACAATAATACCTCTATCAGGATAGAATAAACCATATCCTAATCCAGTAGTTGCATCAGTTGCTGTGTTTATAGTTGCTTCGTTTTCAGTTCCAATTTCCAATGAACCAGATACTACTTTGAATACTCTACCACTTAAACCCAAATCATCTCCAAATTTCTTACCACTATTATCAATAAAAGTAAAAGTACCATTAGTACCAGTAAGTTTTAATGACCAGTTACCAGCATCCATCTTCTCTCTATATCTACTTCTATTAACATTAATAACATAGATATCGTTTGCATCAGTTGCAACTCCTGCCGTATTATCAAATGAGAATTTAGTATCAGTTGGGTCTAACAACATTGCTCTATATTGAGCGTATGTTGATTTTGTTGCTAACAATGCGTTATCGTTATCAGATAATGCCATAGAACCACTACCAAACACATGTCCATATGCTACCGCAAATTGAACTTCCGCTGTATCTGCGTTTGATACTGGATTGTAGTCATATACATTGAAGTAATATTGTCCACTTTTTGCAGTTGTTTGTGCAGATGAAGTGAAGAATTGAGTTAATGAACCAGAATCACCAGTCCATAATCCAGTAGTTACTACTTCTACTTTTGCGTTTACTTTATCAAATTCACCGAATCTCTTATAAATACCAGTTGATATACCAGAACCTGCAGCAATTTGCTGACCTGCTGGTAACACCGTATTTAAAAGTGATATTAGTTCGTTTGAATCTATCGTACCCGTATTAGCTAAATCTCTAATTTGGGCGGTTACATTAGGGTCGTTTATTAATGCCATTTTGTATGTCTATTTTATGCTTTATAAGTTACAGTTACAGGAATAGTTTGAGAACCTCCAGTTTCGTTACCATAAACAGTGATAGTTGTTGAAATATCAATTGTTAAGTTTGGATTTGGAGTGAATCTAAATTCTAAACCGCTTAATACCTGAGCCGTTGTTGTGATTTCTTCACCTAAGAATACCGGAACAGTACCAGTACCAGTTGCTCCTCTAGTTACAGTAAGAGTACCAGAACGTTGGTCTGCTAATACCATTGTATATCCAGCATTTGTGTTTCCAGCAGGAGATGTTGTTGGAGTTAATCCTACACCACCTTCGGTTTGGTTTACACTAATTGACGGTACACCCAATCTTACAGTTGGAATTTGAGTTGTTCCTTTTGGTAAAGTAACTAACTTATATCTCAACACTTGAGTTTCATCAGGAGATGCTTCCGTTACAGGAATTGCTCTGATTGCTGAATCATAATAAGCTGAACCTTTTGGATGTGCAGGCTCATATAATGTATAATCAATCTCATCATCGCCTAAAGCGAACTTTGTAATGTTCAATGATTGACCCGATGCTAATTTTTGTCTACCTTTTTTGGTAAGAATTGCATCAACTGTGATTTCGGTATTATCTAAATATCCCATATTTTTTTGTTTTTTATTCTATACTATATAAATATAACCATTTAATATTTTCAAATTAATCCACCTCAAGTATTGGTTCACCACTACCTCTACCGGTCTTAGCCACTCTAAGAATGTTAGGATTAGTTGTAAATGTTTCTACTGCAGGTAATCCATCGGGAGTTGTTAATACACCATTTGCATCCAATCCTTGCTTAGAACCTTTCCAAAAAGAACGATTCAATCCCTCACTCAAATTATTTACATATTTGTAATGTGTGGGGAAATATCCATTAAGAGGTGTAACCGCAACCACTTCATTACCAACACTAACCAATGAACTAGTACTAAATGGTGTTATTGAAACTTTATATTTGTAATTTGTTGTTGGAATATCTGCATATAATACTTGCTCACCTGGAACAGAACCAATAGTTGGATATCCTTTTATTTGAGTTGATACATTTGTTATATACTGCTCTTTTACTAAATAAACATTTTTTCTACTTCCGGTTGTTTCTGAATTTCCGAATATACCATCAAATGTTCTAATTATACCCACTCCATTCCTAGCATAAGCACCATATCCTAAATTTGCTAAAGAGTTTTTATCCATTCCAATTGATTCAAGTTGAAATGAATCAACTTCTCCTGTTAAAGTTTCTCCAGTTGGACATTGAATAGATACATCATAGAAAGGTGCGTCTGCTAATAAAAGTGAATCAAAGTTGTAATTTATTTCAGATTCATAATTTGGATTAGTTACTTCAAATACAGTAGCATCGGAGTTATCAATAAACATATTGTAATTGTTTAATGTACCTTCAAATGTAGTTGTATTTGTAGCATCTAATAATGCATCTTTAACATTATACGTTAATTCAATTTGATTATTATCATCAATATTTATAGAAGTATCATAATCATTTCTTTCCGATTCTGCTTTTTTCCATTTAGTTTTACTCCTTTCTAAATAGTGAGGTTCGATTAATAATCCTTTTGATACCTTTGCTCTAGCAGGCGCTAAATCGGCAAGTACATCAAATAAAGATTTATCAATATATCTTACCAATTGAATATATTCGTTTATATTTCTATTATCCAATCTTTGGAAATAATATTCTCTAAGTGTATCTAATTCTCTATATGTATCTTTATACTCATCCGATGGGTCACCAATATAGTTATCAATATTGAAATCACCAAATGCTTTTAAGATATCCATATTCAATTCCTTAATTGGAGAGAAGAATAATCCTAAACGATTTGAATCTATTGGAGCTTGGTCATATGCTTTTTTAGTTGCTCTAGTTTTATATGATAAATCGGTTACCAATGTTTGTTCTTCAAAACGAATTTTATTAGCTACTCCAAATCCAATAGAAGGAACATTTGCTGTTACCGTTCTATCATAAGGAATATATTGATATGGATATGCTGATGCCGAATATATGAAACTACCAGTTGCTCCTAACTCTCCATATTCTTGATTTATAGCTACATTCTTAATAACTGCATTTTCCGTTACAGTCCTATCTTTTGGATATTCAAAATCAAGTCTAAATAATAAATCTTCAGTAGATGCTGTATATGAATTACCATTTATAGCATCTGGGAATAATGTATGGTTTTGAAACTTTGATGCTTGTAATGGTACTCTCCATAAACGGAATTCATCCAATGAACCACTAAATGTATTACCTACTGATAAAGAAGAGCCACTTTCCCAATAATTGCCAGCCGTTAATAAAGACATACTAGCATATGTAGTTATTCTATTACCATCGGATGTTGCTAATATTACTTCAAATAATGTACTACTACCATATGCATATTTGTTAAGTAAAACATTACTATAATTTTCAGTAGATAATGGAAAATCTAAACTACTAGTAAAAGTATCAGGTCCTAATACATAAACAATGGATGATGTAATGTATTCATTTCCACTTGAAGTTGCTTCAAAATAAGGACCTGCTTGTGCAGATGAATCTCCTATTTTAAAATCCAATCTAGCATAAGAACCAGTTGTTTGTATAATATCTAAATTAAATTGACTTGATGATATTATTCTAGTATCTTTAACTATATCAGGTTTAATTCTAAATTCTATTGATTGTGGATATAATCCCGTATCACTCAATTCATGCCATGGTATTGAAATTGATGAAGATGATTTCATTTGAATTGCAGCTGTTCTATCATCAAATGTAAATTTAGTACTTCCACCTTTTGTTGGATCTTGTGGTCCACCAAACTCCATTATTGTCAACATAGATTGAGGTACACCATAACAAGCCATAATAGCTTTCATAGCTCTACCAGTTCCTTTATGTTTTAAAATATATGGAAGGTTATTTAATATTCTTCTCCATACTATATCATTTGCATCCTTAAGAGGCATTGAGTATTTTTGGAAACCATCTTTATATGTACCAAATGCATATTCCCAAAGAAATTGAGAATCAAATGCTTTTTTATTTTCCCAACCAAGAGAAGATAACATATGTTGTACTACATCATTTGCAATTCCTTTGGTTTGTGATTCTTCTAATTGTTTAACTCTAGCTAATCCATTTATATATGCCCAAATAATATCAAAATGCTGACCTATCATTGTTAAGAATGTCAGAAAATCTTCATTATCCGTATCATTTACAAGATATACAGGTACATTATTTATTAAATAATTTGAATTATATTTGTCATATGTAGATGATTCTTCTTTAACAGTATCATACCAATTAGTAACTTCCGTTGTTGTGGATGGTTTTAAAACATGTGTGGCCAATCCAGTTATTGGATGTGTATATATTTCTTTTGGATATGCTAATACATTTGTAGATGAATATAAAAATTTCTCATATCCATCAAGTCCTCTAATAACTTCGTTTAATAATCCATATACTTTTTTTGCTTCGTTAGCTTGAGAAACTCCAGCAAATTGTATAACTTCCCATTGTATATCATATAATCCATCTTCTGTAATTACTTGGTATCCGTTTTCAGTAAGAACTCCACCCGGTGGTGGTGTAAACGTAGTTGCTGATAATGATTCAAATTTATTTTTATAAAATTCAATTAATCGAATCTTATACATAAAATTATCTAATCTTTCAGAAGCCGAACTAAAATTTACAAAATTTTCAAACACATATACAGATCCACTTACATATTCTATATTAAGTTTCTCCGTATCTATACCAAGTGCATTTGCATATTTATTAACCAAATCATTTGATGTAACCGAACCACTAGCTACTAAATCTTCATATATTTGATATTCTATTCCATTATCAGGCTGTACTGAAAAGTTTGGTCCTTTTAATGTATTACATATCTCAACAGCTTCAGGTATTAATGATACCGTTTCAATTATAGGATTTGATATTAGTTTGGATATCCAAACTTCTTGATTTGGTTGTATTTCCGTTGAAAGTGGTTCATATAATTTTAATATTAAAGAACCTTGACTACCAGTCCACGTAGTAATAACTTTATTATTACCAGAACCAATGTGTAATAAGTGAGTTAAGTATTTAGAAGTTTCATCTTTAAAAATAGAATCATTTAATTGAGAAACAAACGCATCGGATATTCTATTTATTACTAAACTTCTTGGTATTTGATTTGCACCTTTTTTAAAATTAATAGATATTATTTCAGTCTTTCCTACTACAACATCATGTCCACTTATATTGTATGGTACTAATTTTAATGGTAATAAAATAGAATTTGTATCTTCTGATACCGATGCATTTCCTATATTTAATAGTTCTTGAAAATTTACATTTATAGAACCATCAGCTTTTTCTTGAATATATGTTGTTGAATCGCCTACATATATCCTTACATAATCCGTATTTATTGATTCAAACGATATATCAAATCTTACATTAGTACCCACATAATCAGGTCCTACTAATTCAGATGGATATTGTATATTTCTTAAATCAGGAACACCAACATAAACTTCATCAACAGCTGTTAATGGTATTTCTAACGCATCACCATCTCCATCTGCATTATTCGGAACTAAAATTACTTTATAATTTCCAATTTTTGAAAATGCTTCTGCTGGAATTAATATTACTATTTTATCGGATACTACCCCATTTATTGCTGAAAGTAATGATTTAGGTCCATACAAATTATCAAATGTATAAGTTTTATCCCCAACAAATGCAGTTACTTTAGTAACACTACCTATTTTGTTTAATTGAATAGGATATTCTGATTTTGTATTTATGTTATACTTTCGTATTTCATCTTTATTAACCAAATCAATTACAGGCGAATCCAATACAATATTTGCAAATTGTTCGGATGTAATATCTATTACATAATCATCTTCAAGTGTAATTTTTGTTGATACTGTTTTACCAAGTTCAGATTCAAGTATAGATACTTTATATCCTTTTCTAGTTGCTTGTATTTTATTTAACTTGTATAAATTAAGATTAGAAGATGTTATTTGAAATATACTACCTTGGTCAGCTGCTATTACATTTTTACCTTTTAATAATTTAGTTTGTTCTCCATCATTTTTTGTAATTAATACAGAACTATCAGGTCCTTCTACATTTATAATTAATGTATTAATTGCGGATGTTGTTAATCCACCATTTGCTCTAGTTCCGATAGTTAATTCAAATGGAATTTCTTTAATTTCATTATTATCAATAGCACCATCAAATGTTTGCAAAACACCCTCTTTATAATATTCTATTTTAAATGAATATGGTGAGTTTTTAGTAAAAATTTGTTTTGCTTTGTTTGGAATTAAATCAAATACACCATCTCGTTCAATTACTTGATTTTCATAGGAATCAAATGCTTGTTCTTGGAAATCAGGATTGTTTACTACTCTAATTACATATGATTCATTTGTAGTATATCCTTCTTTTTGTAGTGTAATTAATTTTACACCATCTTTAATTACATCACTTAATTTAAAATTTAATTTGTTTGGAGTTGTTTTAAATGTGTTTTCTCCATTTACAAAAATAGCAGATTGTGCTTGATTTGATGAAAGTCTAAGAACTATGTTAGCGTCTTGATTAAGAGTACCACCAGTATCATCACCACCAATTGGTATTATATTATTTCCTTGTACAACACCAGCAGAACCACCTGGTAAAATAACACCATCTACGGCCTGTGCTGCTCCTAACAATGCTATTTTTTTATTTCTAGCATTATCTGATTTTATTTTATCATCTTCAGATGCTGGTTTGAATAGTTTTCCTAATATACCTTTTGGGGCAGATTTTTTCTTATTTGGCGATTGTTCAGCATTAGCCCTGTCTGGGCCACCTAAAATCCCACCAATTAACTTTTTATTTCTCTTATTATCTGCCATTTGTTAATAAATATTTTATCTTAAGTTTTGTCTTTCGTTCATATCCCTTTCAAACGGACCATTGTTTCTATATGAACCACCATAATCGTAGTTACCACCGGAGTATCCACCACCACCCGGACGAGAAGGTCTTATTATTTCAGGAATAGGTTCGTTTTTAACTTCCTCAATTATTAACTTGTCTAATGTTAAAGTTTTTTCAGATTGCTCTACTGATTTTTTAACTACTTTACTTACAGTTGGTGATTTTGTATCTATTTGTAAATCTGCTTTTTTAGATTGTAATATATCTGGCGCTGAATCTAAGCTTTCTAATTTATCTATTTTCTTAGAGCCAAATCTAACATCAGGAAGTAATAAATATTTATTTATAGCGTTGATTACCAATACTTCTATTATTTTAGTAACATCAACTTTATTCAAAGATATACTTTGTTTATATGGTTTTGGTTTTCCGTAATTTATATCATTTATATTTGATATCTTTCCGGTAAATTCATTGATACAGGATTCTAAAAATGTTTTATGTACATTAGTGCAAAAAGTATCAAAATTTTCTATTTTGTATTCACTTCTAAATTTATCAAACCAAGCTTCCGAATATTTTGCTTTAATTGCACTTCCTATTGATGTTGGGTTAATTTGTTCTACAAAAGATATTGAATATTTTGCTATATCCTCTGTAAAATTACTATCATTAATTAATAAATTAAATCTTTCTTTTAATTCTGCATTTATTTCAACACCTTTATCATTTGGATATAATCTAATTTCAGTTCTTGATGGAGATATTTCGGATATCCATAATTTATCCAAATTAGAATTACTTCCTACTCTTTTATTTATTAAAGTTACTTGAGTTTTAAATGTACCATTTTGATATCCCGCTTCTTTTAATAATTTCTCAACATCAATAAAATATTCCGATGGAAATTTATATTTTTGAAAAATAGTACCTTCGGCTATCATAAAATAATCTCCAATATTTTCAGCTGTTAATGGTATATATCTAACATTACCAAAATTTCGTTGAGGTAATTGATTATCATTTGCATCATATATAATAAATTCAATTGCATCATTGGCACTTATTCCAAAAAAAGACTCAATAGTTCCGTTTTCAAAAATTTGTCTATCATTTGAATCAATTCGATATCCTTTATTTACTAATATTTCTTTAAACGTTTTTATTGCCATTTTTTATTTCTTTTTCTTAAACATTCTAAATGTTAAAGATGTTTTACCGCCAGGTGTTTCTAATATAATACTACCATCATAGTCGTTATCAGAACCTCCAATTAATCCACCAAGTATACCACCACTACTTTTAGGATTTTTAGTTGCTGCTTTTGCTGTATCAACTACTAATACTAAAGTTTTAGTTTCTTTAGGTGCAATTGTTATTGGAGAAGTTTCTTTTAATAAATCTTGTGCATCTTCTTTAACACTAACCGTAACAGCTGTATCTTTAGGATTGTATATTTCAATTTCAGGTCCGTTTATCCATTGTACCGCTAATCCAGCCGTAACTTCAACTCTTAAATCTTTATCGTCCGGTCTTGCTCTTTTTACAATTTTATATGTAACATCACCGGCTCCTTTATGACCATCTGCTATTTTAGCAGCCTTTCCATCAATTTCTTCTTTATATGCTTTGTTTTGTTCTTCTAATGCTTGTGTTCTTGCTGTTAAAGATACTCTCTGAATTGCTTCGGACGTTGCTTTTTGTATTGCATTTGATATCTCAACTACCGATGATTGAACTCTTAAATTTGCTTGTTCTCCTTGATTTTGAGAAGATGCCGCTATAATTGATTGACCATCTATATCAACTCTAAGACTTTGTGTTACAATTTCTAATTCTATCACCTTTGCACTTAAATCCAAAATCTCTACATTAAGTCTAGAAACTTCTTCAGTCAAATCTATTACAGATTGAGTTACTGGATTGTATACTCGTCTTGGAACTGTATCTTCTACTGGAGGTGGTTCAATTGGCAGTAATTCTACAATTACAGTATCTATTGATTTTATTAGTTCACTTTCATTATATTTAGGTCTATTTAATTGTCCAGATATTATACCATCTTCAGGACTCTTATCCATAAAATAATGAATACCATAATCGTTCTTTGTCTTAATAGCCAAAGAACCACTCAATTGTAATTCACTAATTATTTGTTCGTTGCGTAAACCTTTGTTTTCCATTTTAATTTTTTGCTATACTAAATGTTACATCTTCATCAAAATATTGAACATTATCATTTATATTTACTTTAAATTCAATTTTATAAACCCTATCAGCTTCCCAATTTGAAAGATTCAATTTAATATAATTACCAATAGAATCACAACTAACTTTAGAATAATCACTAAATGGGACTATAATATCATGCGAATTAAAATCTTTTATTTGATAATAAGTTGTTGTTGGTAAATATTTTACATCAGTATATTCAAATGTAGTTGAAAATGTTTTTGAAGGATACAGTTCTCTACCAACTAACCTAATTTTAGGAATAGTTCCTAGTTTATATTCTTTTTTAAAATTAATTACATTAACTTTTATATTTTCAGCGGTTAATGCAGTTAAAGATCCTGTTACAAAGGATTGGTCGTTCCAACCTATTCTTATTTTTGGTTGATATATTGTATTTGTTTCTTTACTAAATACTTTTACTATTCCATAATCTTCCGTATCATTTTCTACATCAAATGAATGTTTTACTATAAGTCCTTCATTTGGAATAGAACCACTCATCCAAGCTTGTAACATTGGTTTTATGTTCATACCAATATCAGCAGTACTATAACTAAATGATTGATTGGTACTATAAGATGAATACCACACACCACCATCTCCAAATTGAGAACCAGTAGAACCAGCCGTAAATACTCCTATTGGTAGCCATTCTAAATTAGAATCACCTTCTCTATAATTCCATGTTACTCCTTGTGTAGATACATTATCAAATCTAGTACCCACTCCCATTTGCCAACTTTGTGATATAGGATATGCATATAATGTATATTCTAATGGAAGTTCTTCACTTTGAGTTTCTTTTAATATAAGTGTAGCTTCGCTCATAGATACCGAAGTATCTACTAAAGATGATGATAAAAATCCTACATCAAATTTAAGTAATGCTCTTGATACATCCTTTACATTGCCATAGTAAACTTTGCTTATTTCTAATATTTCATCCAATCCACAATTTTGATTGGGTTGTTGTAAATATATCGATGCATCTTTTGATGCTGTCATAAAATAGTATGCCATTATCTTACCCTCCCTTTTATATCTTGGTCTGGAAACTTAACTTCAAAAACCGATGGGTCTAACGATGGATAAACAATTTTATCCTTTGTTGCCGCATCTATATTATATGAATTTGGTGTATAGTTTCCGCCACATTTATTTGTTATTTTCAACATTGGTACAGATGATACCCCTTCAACATTTGCTAAAAGTAATTCTATTTCACTTAGATTAATAGTTTGATTAAATGTCATATTATCTATTGAAAAATAATCTTTTAACTCATTAATACATTGAATTAGTATTTCACTTTTATTATAATTTGCGTAACATATAATTTCAAATTCAGCTCCTATATTGATAACATACCCATCTAATAAATTAATACCATCCGTAAGTATTTTATATTCATTAAGATATGTTTTTATATTTTCCTTAACAGCTCTATTAATTGGTGTTAAATTTTCATTAACATCATAAGCTAACAAATATAAATTAATTGCAAATGGATTATTTTTTTCGTTTTCATTAGATGTTTTACCAATTAAAAATTTAGTAATATCTTGCTTAACAGATAATTCACTTGGTTCATCGGAATCTGGTTTGTTTACAAAATTCATAACCAAATCCGTAAATTCTTGCAAATTATTAGGAGATGCTAATATAGATGATGGTGAATTATTATCTAACGTACCATCTGCAACTGCATATGATTTAGCTACTGCTCCAAATTTTGAAGGCATTGATAATACTCTTATTTGATAATCCTTTGCAGTTACTGCTCTATTTTGTGCTCCAAAATTAGCTAATGCATTTTGTCTTACTTCATTTATAGTCTCACCACTCTTACCACCTGTAGCTGGTATTTCATTATCAACTGCTACTGAATTTTTCATTTTTATGTATAATCCCAACTCTTGATTCGTAAACGATGATACATCTTCATCAAACTCAATACCATTAATAGTTGTTATTGAATTAACAGAAACGTTTGATGATACCCCACCACCTACTAAATATCTTACAGTTATAGTTGTATTTGCTGGAGATGTTCCGTATGTTTTTGTTTTTAAGAAATTTGTTGGGTCAAACGATTCTTCTAATCTACTAATTGAATTTGGCAATCCCAATCCAACATTTTTAAGATTTGGAATTAATTGTTCATCACTAGCAGTTGGGTCACCAGCTCCAAATTGAATAGTTGTTGTACTATTTTGATTTACAATTGTGGTAAATCTTTTTGGAGTTTTAATTGTTTTTAAAATATAAGGTACAGTTGATTTAAATTGATACAAATCAGAATCATTTGCTTCTGTATTAGGATGTTCTATGAACACCATTTCTTGAGCTAAATATGGAACTTCATACCATTTATTATTATTTGAATCTCTACAATCTAATATTTCAATAATATCACTTTCAGGTAAATCTATATACTGATATGGACTATAATTACCAAATGTAACTTGCTTAGTAATTATACTTCCAGATTTACAATCTACATACTTTTTAATTAAATAATAAGTAGGTTCACCAGTAAGAGCATCTCTTTCATATACGGTAATTTCTCTATTCATCTCATCTGAAAAATCAACAATATCGGATGTTATAAAATCTATACCATTATCGTTTGAAGTTGCTTTCATTCCAGACTTTATTCGTAAATAATATTTAGAATCCGGCTTATTATTTATTCCCAAGCCAACAGATGGAACTAATTGATATACAGATAATGTTGTTGTAGCTGGTGATGTTACTTTTGGCTTATAACCTAAATATCTTGCTAAAGGAATTACACTTTCAATATCATCAGCGTATAACATCAATGATTGTTTAAATGTATCATCTATATAATATGATAAAGTATCACCTATATAAGATGCCATTTCAATAAACATCATACCAGGAGATGCTTCGCTAAAATCATTATAAGTTTTTGGAAAATAAGTTTTAGAAAATTCAATAAGATTTTGTCTAAATGCAGAAAAATCTTTATTAAGATATTTTACATCTTTGCCTTTATTTTTGAAATTTTTATTTATAGTATTGAGTGCCATATATTATGAATTTATTTTAAAATCTACCGTAAAGTTTTGTTGATTATATTTGGCTGTAAATACTATACTAACATTTAAAGCATACTCATCTTTCATTCTATCGGTTGATTCTATATCAATTGAATTAATTTCTAATTGAGGTAACCAAAATTCAATAGCAGATTCAATAGAATCATATATTTTTGATTTAATATCACCATCGTTTTGTTCAAATAAAAGTTCTCTTAAATTAGTACCAAATAATGGTTGTGCTAATCTCTCACCTCTATTTGTCAACAATAAATTTTTAACATTAGATTTTAATTGTTCTAAGTTATTATACGTTTGATTGAATGTATTAGTTCCCATTTGTAACGGCAACGATAATCCTATTGCATAATCATTTACACTTTTATTATTACCAGTTACAATATATTGACCAACTACTACTGCCATTATTTCTTTTTAAATCGTTTTACTAATTCGGAATAATCTCTATTTAGAGCTTTATCCAATTCAGGTACACCAGTTTGAACACCTAATCCAGTTGGAGAAGGTCCTTTTGCCAAATCACCATAACCCATTTTTTCAGCAATTGCAGTTCTACCTACTATTGAACCCATATCACCCTGTCCAAAACTCATTGTTCTATAACCATCACCAGTTGCAGGTGCCATTGCTGTTTCATTCAGAATTTGGTTAATCATCGGGTTTTTACTAAATTGCTTTGTAGGTATTACCTTAGAAGTCACAGACTCCATAATAGGTTCATCCTCCATCATAGCCTTAGCCATTGATAATCCAGTATTTTTAGGTTTTACAGCAGTTTGTTTACCTTCTGCTATAAGTTTTTTCATTTCAGCCTTTACAGTTTCCTTAATTAATGCCGGAAGTTGTTCTTTTAATTCCTCTTTAATAAGGATTTGGATGGCCTTTAAAAGTTTATCAGTATCCATATTGTCTTATTTGTTATGTTTATAAATATTTGAATTGTTATTTTTAAGATTTTAATTTAAAAACCAAAAATTGTACCTCCAATTATCTTAGATGTTGGTTTACTTCTTAAATTATATAAGTAATTAATATTAGTACCAGCCCCATATGCTGCTGGATTATTTGATGTAAATAACGTAATTCCTTTTGGTACATCTTTTAATATATTTTTAGCAGCTCCATAAATAGATATTGCTGCATTTGTATTTCTAGTAAGACCATTTAAGTATGAATCTTTAGGACCAGGATCAAATCTAGTTCCAGTAACAGGTTGGAATTGATATGGTTGATTTATAATATCCGTAATTGTATCAAATCTATATTTTGGGTTTCTAACGCCAAGTGGAGTATATCCTATTCTAGTTCTATTTAATATAGTTGCCATAACCCAAGCTCTTTCAGTTTGATTTGATGTAGCTTCTGCGAATGTTAATGAAACTAAATCATTCCATTCGGTATCAGTCATATTTCTTCCTAAATAAGCTTCAGCTGCTTTTCTAGCATCTTGATTACTTGCTACAAAATTAGTAGATGGTGTATTACCATAGTTTGTAACATCTTTACCATCTGCGGTTTTTTCTGTTGGTTTAACATTTGTACCACCTCTTAAAATTGCCAATTCCGCTTCAAGATCATCAGGAACAACTACTAAATTACTTGTTATTTCAGGTGGTTTGAAACTAGTAGAATTATTTGGTAAATTAGGTATTTCCGTAGTATCCATTTGCATTTCAGGAATCGATTGATATCCTTTCCACTTAGCAAATCCAATTGAAGGTACACCAACACTAGTTGTATATGTCGTTAAACAAGTAGCCATACCTTCTACACCCAATAAATGTTCTTTAGCTAATGTTATAAAATCATCTACTAATAATCTAGGTACTTTATTTGGATTTATTATTGACATCTATAAAGCGTTTTTTATTATATTTGCTATTATTTTGTGTTGTGATTTGCTTGGATGTAATCCATCACTTAAAGGGCCTATTTCAAATTTACCTATAAATTGAGCATTTTTAATATCGGATAATAATGAAGATTGATATTTTTTATACTTTTCTATCATAGGTATGTATTTAGTAACATCACTAACATATTTGGTGGTTGGTATTTTTTTATAATCAGTAGAGGTATCCATATTATAACCAATGATAATAACAGCTTTAGCTCCCGCGTTTGTTATTAAATCTACCATTTTTTGAACATTACTTATCGAAGTTTTTATCGATATTGAATCATTAAAAGCATCGTTAATTCCACCATATATGTAAACTCTATCATATTTTGTAGATGATAGCTGATTTGGTAAATTATCTAGCATCCATTTTGTAGTCATACCACCTTTGGCTAATACATCTATATTTAAATTAGGTAATTGTGGTTTTATAACTAATGGATATGATATAGAACCAGCCGTTACAGAATCTCCTACAAATAATAAAGATTCTTTTTTATTTGAATCTAATGGGTCTGTATTTGTATCTTCGTTTTTCTTATTAGATTTATTATCATCTTTTTGTACACTAGTTGATTTTGATGTTTTCCATATACCAGGATTTAACACTACATTTGTATTAACTAATATATTAGCAGCTGCTCCGATTGCTACTTGTTCTAATGTAACAAGCGGAGGAATGAGTGTACTCATAACAGCCCCAGTCCAATATTTAATTACACCCTTTCCCATTTCTCCAGTTAAATCGTATTGTGCTTTTGAATTTAATCCATTTGTTAAAGCTTGTACAAATATAGCTTTCATACCATCTATATCACCTTTTACAAGCGGAATTCTATTTACTAAATCACCTCCTCTTTTTATACAAGCATCATACTGAATAGCAAATGTAGTTGCTACCAAATCAATATTTTTAATATTTTCAGGTTTACTTACAACCTTCAAGACTTCGGTTCTAAAAGTTTCCCAAGACATATATTAGAATTTTGGAATATTAGAAGATATTGAGTCTACCTTAGATTTAAAATCAGTTGCCATAGATTTTGCGGCTTCTAATTTTGATTTAGCTTCTTCTATTTTTGACATTGCTTTTTCTTTTAAAGCTTTAGCTTCTTCTATCTTAGCCATTGCTTTTTCTTTTGCTGCTTTAGCAGCTTCTAACGCAGCTTTTGCATCAGCTGCTTTTTTAAATTTTTGAGGAACCGGAATTTCTTTCATTTTAGGCTTTTGGGGTTTCCTAAGCCTTAATGTTTTTAAATTAGGTATTTTTGGTATTTCAGGTTTTTTTAATGCGTTTTTTAGTTTATCCGCAGTTTCCGCAATTTTACCACCCAATTCTTTAACATTATTAAAAGCATCTTTTGCATCAGATACGCCAGGAATATTATTAACTGCACCGGCAACCACATCTTTAGCTGCGCTTGCAAAATTTTGTAAATCGGGTTTTATCTGATTTGGTAGATTACTTAAATTTTCCATATTATGATGTTTGATTTTTTGAACTTAGTATTTCTTGCAATCTATTGTTAATATCAATAAAGTCATTAAAATTTTCAGGACCCAATGCAGTTGGGCCTGATGGAGTTAGGTATTGTTGATTTAAAATTGCTGTTAATAAATCTGCTAATAAATCAACTAATTTATTTCCCTTAACCATAGGTTCTCTATCAATATCACCCAAAAATATAGAACCATTTCCAGTAAAAAATGCAACGTCTCTATCATTTGTAATTACATTTACATTACCTCCAACACTAACATCAATTCCTAATTTATTATCAATTGACATAGCTCCATCTGAAATAAATCCATAGTTCTTTTTTGAATAAAATATCATTTCAGCTGTTTTTGCTGAAATTATTATTCTACCAGAATTAAGTAATAATTGATTTCCTATTAATTTAGTAGGATAGTTACTAAATGAATCGGGCTTTGTTTCAAAATCATTAGAACCTTTGCTATCAATCGTACCTGGTTGAAAGGCTAATTGATAATCATTAGAACTCATAGTTATTACGCTGCCATCTGAATTTATATCATCATCAATACTTAACGTTGGTTCTAATTCTCTATTAAATGAGCTTTCACCATTTCTTAATATAGTAACAGGTGAAAATGATTTTTTTGGATTATTATATGCTGAAAATCTTAAAGATTGTCCAAATCTAGATTCCAATAAAGAATCTCCTTCATATAATTTTAATTTATGTATATTTGGTGTAAATTGAAAATAATCACCAAATTTATTATATTTTGATGATTTTGATAATTTTGTATTTGGCATACCAGTTATAACACCTTCTCTATACATTTTAGATGCATCTGGATTTGAATCTACATCCAAATTATTAGCAGATTCAAATTTTGTAGAAATGAAATTTATTGTTGCTGAATTATTAGGCCCATCGCCTGGTTGTATTTTTTTATAAAATGCACCAATACCATTTATTATTATTTCAACAAGTTCATTTATTACTGGAATTGTTTTTATTGAAGCATTATCATATGGGAATGCGTATGATAAATCGGTTGAATCTACTGAATAATCATCTAACAATCTATATGCCACCGAACCAATATCTGCAACGGTTGCTTTACCTTTTTTTATTAATTCATGAGTATCATCTAAAATAATATCATAAACAACACCAATATTTATTTGTCTCGAAGAAGCATTTGGATTGGTTATATTATTAGATGCAACCATTCTGCCCGAAAGTATCTCTCCCATATTACTTCATTTTCTTTTTTAACTCATCCATTTCGAATTCTAAATCATCAACTCTTTCAACTTCTAACTTAGTATCTTCTAAATCTCTAAGTAATTGTTCTTTCTCAAATGGAGATAGGAATCCTTCTTGTCCTTCAGTCTTTTTATCAGCTGCCACAATCTTAGTTGCAATTGCTGCCAATTTAACCAAATGGTCATCATTTCGGATTGAACTATCTATTAGTGAATTGATTAATGGTCCTAAGTTACCCATATCGCTTGGACTTCTAACCATATTTTTTAAATCATTGATTAAATCGCTGATTCTTGCTTTCTTATGTACTTGGTTGTTGTATATATCCTGAAATAACCCATTTAGGGATTTACCTGGAAATAATTCGAAATCGTTTGACATATTAATATATTTACATTTTGTATGTATATAAATATGGTTCTATTAAAATGTTGAAATTAAACTGGGATTACTTCGATTGTAATCTTTGGTTGGTATCCTTCAGGCAATTGTCTATTAATACCTTTGAATTCATCTACCTTACCCTTAAAGTAAGTTATTTGTAATATTTTATCCGTTAGGTTCATTACAGTTTGAGATGATGTAGACATTTCTTCTGTATCTCTTTTCATATTAAGAGCCGGTTTCTTTGGAAAGTATTCCTTTCTCATAGCTTGTGCTATTTCTTTCCAATCTTCTACTTTATCAACTGATTTCTCAGCTGATATCTTTCTTAATTTTGAACTTAGATATTTCTCACCGCTTGTATATCCAGCATCGGTGAACATATGTCCGTGATTTGTACGAACAACAGGTGATTCGGAGTTTTGAAGTTTAACATCAGGCTTATGCTTTGATGTAGTTTCAATACTAACCATATGTTTTGTAGATGATACAAATGTATGACCTTTAAGAGCTAACCCACTCTTACCCTTATATGATAGTGCAGCTCTTACTGCATCTATTAGAGTAGGTTGCTTAATGATGTTTCTCATCTTATCACCATCAGGTCCAGGTTTACCAGCTTTTTTTACAAGCTTAGCTTCAGCTTCATCGTGTCCAACTAATAGTGCTGAGTTTACAACACCAATTCCATTTTCGTTTAAACCCTCACTCCAATCAGTTATTAAATCGTGCAGATATGCAACTTCCACACCATCAATGATAGTATGTACAATTTCTAAAGAAGGATTATAAGCTCTATCTCTATTTTTAGCTAGGATAAACTTATCTTTAATTTCTTTAGATACGATTATGCACTCTGAAAGTTTCATTTAGAATCCTATTGAAATTACATCACCATCTGCTTCAACCCAACGAATTTTTAATGCTAATAATTTTTTAAGAGTATCAGCTCCAAAACGATAACCAGTTCCAAAATTACCTCTTGCTGGAATATCTACAACCATTCCGTGAATACCAGCAAAAATTTGCGAATGGTCTGCACCAATTACTTTTTGAAATGCCACAACCTGTTTTTGTTGAATAGGTTTTAATTCTTTGAATTTTACTTCCGATGCTTCGTTTATTGATTCAACTTTAGCACCATCCAATCCACCATATCTAAGTGTGTATATATATTGATACAATTCAGGCCATCCACCTTTAACTGCACCAAAATCGTATTTATAGAATACTTTAGAACCAAAAGTTGCAGATGATGTTTCTTCACCTCTACCACCTAAATATGGTTCTTGCTTATCTTTGAATTTTAAGAAAGCCTTATATCCTCTCATTAAATCAGTATTTTTCTGAGCTAATGTAGTCATTATTTGCTTAACCTTTGGATATTTTTTTAAGAATGTTTCCACTGCTTTACCATCTACTCTACGAACTAAAATAGTTTCTTCGTTTATTATATCTTTTAACTTTATCATATTAAAATGCTCCGTTTAATTCTTTAGCTGCATCAGAACCATATTTTGATTTAAATTTATTCATTAAATCTTTTAGAATGTTATCTCTATACTTAGAAATCTCCGATGGCATTGAACCTTCTATTGTATGTATTGTTTCTATTGCCTCTAATTTTTTAAAAGACTTTGTATCATTTAAAAATACTGATAATTCCATTACTGCACCAGTATGGTCATTTTTATCAGTTGATTTAGCTACTCTAGCTACTATTTGTTTAGTATCTAAAGATTCAGTTACTTTAGGTTTTCCAGTTACAATACCCATTAATTTTATCATCTTATTTCTTTAATTTAATTTTCCAATAAACACCACCTCTAATGTATGGAGAAAATGCACCAGTTGTTCCATCGGTTGTTTTGTTATTAACACCTAAACCTAATTGGTATATCTTATCTTTTTTAGTATTGATTAAAACACCAGCTCCTACTGAACTTACAACATCTGCTTTATTGAATCCACCTTCTAAACCATAAAATATTTTAGTTTTTGGTAATTCTTTAACGATTGTAGTTTCTTTGATAGTTCTTTGTTTAACACTTGCGTTGAAAGTTCTACCTAATATTTTGTTTTGTGAAATAGTATCATTTAAAGCAACAATACCTAATGAATCAGGTAAAACTAATGTATCTTTGTATAATACCTTTGAGTAATAGTCTTTTAATAAAGCCATAGTATCAATAACCGCTGGAATGATTACTTCTTTCTCTACGATTGTTTCATGGTAGATATCTTCACCTTTCTTAGTTACCACTTTAGTTTTAACGATATCAACAGTATCAATTTCGTGCTTAATTACTTCATATGCTTTACCAGCTATGAATACTTTCTTACCTGGCATAACTCCACCTGGGTTAAACCACTCCAATAAAACGAATATAATCAATACTGCGATTGCTATATTCTTAAAGTTCAACAAATTTTTCATAATGTATTTGATTTATGTGTATAAATATAAAGATTTTTATAATACCATTCTACTACCTATTTGGAAGTTACTCAAAAATACTGAATATGGTTTGGTATTACCACTTATTTTATAATTAAATGCAAATCCAAATCTTTTACTCAATTTATAATCAAATGCGGCACCTAATAGAAATCCCATATGTCTATTCACAGTTGATTCACCACTTACACTATTCCAGCTGATTGGTGAGAACATTGTAAATACTTGCGGTGATATCGTTAGTTTTTTTGAATAAGGATATGGTTTAGTCCAAAATGCGATTGCTGATGATGCCATGTTATAATCAAATCCACCAGCATCATTTTTAAGGAATAGATTAATTACACCCACATTATAACCAAATGTTCCTTTTTTTGGTGTTGGCTTAATCCAAGTATACCCCAATAAGTTCATATAGTTTCCATCTAAATATGCGAATGCAGTTCCGTATGAGTGTATTGCATCCAATTGTCCATCATCTGTCATTCCCATTTTTGTTATACCACCCGTCATTACAATAGAACTCAAATTGCTATTTATCATTAATCCTGCACTATAACTTACATCACCTGCTAAAGATGATTTACTAAGTCCTAATGATATAGATGCTAAAAACTTACCTCGTTCCGTTTCCGCCGTTGTTATATCTGATGCTAATAGGGTTGGATTTGTTACCTCTTGTTTTTTCTTTTTTTCTTCTTCTTTTTTCTTTTCTTCCTCTTTCTTTTTCTCTTCCTCTTTTTTAGCTTCTTCTTTCTTTTCTTCCTCTTTTTTAGCTTCTTCCTTTTTCTCCTCAGTCTTTTTTTCTTCTGATTTCTTTTCTTCGGTTTTAGCTTCCTCTTTCTTTTCTTCGGTTTTAGCTTCAGTTTTCTTTTCCTCTTGTTTTTGTTCTGCAGGTTTGTCCGATTTAGTTTCAGCAGGTTTTGCCTCCGCAGGTTTTGCTTCAGCAGGTTTTGCTTCCGTTGATGATGAACTACCACCTGATGATGACCCACTACCACTTGCAGGTGGTGGAGATGAACTACTACTTGCAGGTGGAGGTGGTGGAGGTGCTGCTGCTGGTGGAGGTGGTGGAGGTGCGGCAACTACGGGTGGAGGTGGAGGAGGTGCAATGTTTATTGGTGGTGGAGTTGATGCTGCGGATGCTGCTGCTCCACTTGCGGCAGATGATGCAGCTCCACTTGCTGCTCCACTTGCAGCAGATGATGCAGCTCCACTTGCAGCTCCACTTGCGGCACTTGCAGCTGCTTTTGCGGCAGCGTCTGATGCAGCTTTTGCGGCTGCGTCCGCTGCTGCTTTCGCTGCGGCATCTGCGGCAGCTTTTGCGGCTGCGTCTGCTGCGGCTCTTGCTGCGGCATCTGCGGCGGCTCTTGCTGCAGCTTCCTGTGCTAATCTAATTGCATCGTTTTGTGGACAAGGTGTTGCGAATATATCATTAACCCATTTTTGAAATGAACCATTATTCATATCTGCCAATGTTACAATTTTAGATTTACCTCTAATAACTGCAATAGTCTGGTTTTGTCCAAATGGAATTACAACCACATATACCTTTTGGTCACATGGGTCTATATAAGTTTGGGTAATAGTTTGTGCTTCTGCTCTAAATGCAGTTAAGGTTGTAACAATTAATAATAAAATAGTTACTAGCCATTTCTTCATTACTTGTTGTTCAGTCCGATTGAGATTTGAGAATACCCTCTAATTGGGTCTGTATCTACTTTTAATGTAACGAATTTGAAATCTCTTATTAGTCCGATTTTGTATGTGGTGAATGATGTGTTTGATTTTGGAAATGATATACCACCAATAGCATCTTTACCTTGCCATCTAATCACTTCATTACCAAATCCTATCATACCATGTATTCCAATTTTACCAATTCTTTTACCGGCACCAACATAGAAAGTTGACTCTTTTTTCCAATCTTCTTTGCTAAGTGGAAAGTCAACATTGTTAATTTGACCATATGGATAGTATTGGTTTTGGTCTATTGCGTAAGTCATTACATAATCCATAATGAAATATCCTTTCTTGCCACCAATAGTTCCCCAATATGCTGCTTGTTTATTTGTTGTATGTCCAAATCCAAAAGAGGTATAAACTCTTTCTTTTCTAATTGTATCTCTCTTACCACTTTCGTATATGTGAATTACACTTTTTTGTCTCCATCCAAAATCATCATACCAAATGTAAGGCATTGGTTGATACCATCCCCAATTATTCCATTGCCATCCCCAATTATTACCACCCCATCCCCAATTGTTTGGTCGTGCAATTATATTATAGTTTGGTCTAGATGTTTCTGGTGG
>ENA-OSIY01000406-OSIY01000406.1-marine-metagenome-genome-assembly--contig:-NODE-406-length-23897-cov-7.937615_pt1 | contig 23897 bp, 18 predicted proteins | sample MGYA00237884_ERZ534233 | MGnify/ENA primary metagenome ERZ534233 (study PRJEB26412, sample SAMN06343840) | marine metagenome | isolation source: estuarine water | place: USA: Columbia River Estuary... | reverse complement strand
ATTCAAGATGTTAATATTTATAAACAATTTTAAAATTACTGATATAAAGGAAAAAATCTTCGTCCGGCACCTTCAACATATACAGGAGCCCACCCCCAAAATAATTTGCTTCCAATACCACTTAAGTCTTGACCTGTACCACCACCATTAATTGTAAATATATAAGCATTTGGATCTGTTAATCCTCCACCACCAATGCTATAATCACCTTCACCTATTAAATAAAGATTTGGTACTATTGTTTTGCCTTCTAAACCAGGTGTTTTTAAATCCGCAGCAAATGCACTGTATTTCTTTTCTGGATATAAAGACGATGTAGTATTATAATAAATAAAAGATATAACCATTTCTTGTGCAGGTACTAATGTAACAGATCCAGAATCTTCAATAGATCCACTGCCTGGTCCATCAAATCCAGCAACACCACCCCATTCTATTTGTTGATATGGATAAAAATTAATGGTATTATTATTGCTTCCGGATGATACTAGTCTGATACTAAATGAACCAGAATCAGATGATGAACTAATATGTATATTTAAATTATTGAGAGTATGTAAATGCCAAAAAGAATATTCGGATGAACAAGTGATTGATGAAGTTGATCCACTAAAATATGAAGAAGTAAATGAAAATTCACCTTGTCCAGCAGGCCCAGCAGGTGATGGTATCCAAACTGTATCATAATTATTGGAACTACTTTTTGCTAAAATATAATTTATAGTTCCACCTGTTGGTATTCCATTATTTGCATAACTAGCACTTGTAGCAAAAGAACTACTTAAAGAATAACTGGAACTTATTGAATAACTAGATGTATTTGAATAACTTGATGAAACAGTATAACTAGCCGTAATTGCTTGTGATGCACTTATTGCCCAAGAAGCAGTTCCGTATAAACTAGATGTAATATTATATGATGATATTGATCCTGTAACAATTAAAGATCCTGTAACATATCCACTTCCAGTAAATGGAAATCCACTTCCTGTTCCGCCTGCACTTGCACTAATAGTAACAATTGGACCAGAACCACTAATAATAGTTATACCAGGTCCACCAATTATAGAAGTAATATTACCACCTCCACTTCCGGATATAATACTTCCAGAAGCAACCGCACTGGATGTCATTACACACACTTGTTTGGATTCATCATTCCATATCAAAAAATATTTAAATGCACTTGCAGGTTCATTTTCACCACAAGGATTTTCCCATCTAATACTACTTGTTACATTCAATATATTAGTATTTACTGTTCCCGCATTAATTATAGTTGTACTTCCAATATCTGGTGGTGTACTACTTCCTGACGGATCAAAAACTTGAACGGTTCTTAAATTTGTATATGAAAGATTTGAATTAACATCATATAATTCGGATTTTATTTCAAAAACTTCATTTGGTACATTTACTGGAAACGGAATTTTTACATAATAAGCATTTCCAGTATAACCATACAATTCAGAAACTTTTATTGACAAATCGGAAACAATTATTTGTTTGACATTTTCAGGATAAACAACTAAAGTTCCATAAAGATCTTCAGGAAATTTAAATTCAAAATTTTGTTTTTGATCAAAATATTTTCCAGTTGTACTTCCACTATAAGCAAATTCCGCAATTAATACACCTCGGTTTGAATCATATCCTATATTTTTATTTACACTTGGTAATGAACTGGTAATGTAAAATTTTAATTTTGATATTGCGGAAGAATCTTTTTCTATTACAGATGTTCTGAATGATAAAACATAATCTGTATTTTTATAAAAACCTAAAAAGTTACTGTCAAAATTTGATCCTGATTGTGCAGATTGTTCATTTGCATTATATGGTAAATAAGAAACATTTCTATTTGTAAATGATGTATTTGCTTTTACAATTGCATATGTACCATTCAAATTACTACCAGATATTTTTAACCCATCAATAAATGTTTGATTGTCATATTTAAGATTCAAATCATTTGAACTTGTAAACCAAAAATTATTTATATGAAATTGACTAAAAAATGAACCCAATCTTTCAAATGCTTTGTTTGGAGTAACTGGATCTCTTAATATTTCAGTATCACCAAATGTTTCATCAATTACCGATTCAAAATCGCCAAGAGTTCTTAAACTTTTTCTATAAACTTTATGTTTAGCAGGTTTACCCGTAAAAGTATTAATGTTTTTATAAATTATCTTTGCATAAGAAAACTTCTTATATTGTTTTGCACCACTTAATCCTAAAGATTCTTGTAAATAACTTGATGACAAAAATAAATTAGAATTATAAGTAATATCATTATAAACAATTTTATAATTTCCACTTGTAATCGTAGCAACTTTATTATTATAAGTAAATGGTGTATCTAAAATTAATGTTGTTGTATTTAATACATCTTTAATTAAAAAAGAAGCAGTAGTATTTATACTAATTTCATTAAAACTAGCATAATCTTTGATTTTATTTATGTATAATTCTACTTGAAAGTTCTTTAAACTAGAACTAAAATTCGCATTAGCATCAATAATTCTATAATCTACTAAATTTTTTCTATATCCAAATTTTTGTATATCAAAGTCTGCTTTTGGTTGTATCGGAGTTGATAGAAAACTACCTGTTGCTATTTTTGGGTTATTTTCTGTAGAAGATGATACTGCATATGACAATATTGGTTCAACTTCAATTAATGGTTGATTATAAAATCTTATTTTTGAATCGGTAACTTTATTAACATTTATATTTATATTAGCGGACCATCTTACTGTTTTGTCGTCTACTGTAGTAGAAACTAATATTATCTTACCAGACCCAATTGAATTTTGTTCATAAACATAAATTGATAGTACAATAATTCTTTTATTGGTTAATTGGTCGATGCTTATAGCCTTTTCTATAAAAAGAGGAACACCATTACCATCAAATGCTTCAGTAAATATTTCAGCACCAATTTTAAGTTTGTCACTTCCATTGATTACCAACGCATTTTTCCCCACAGAGAATTCTGGTGAAAACTCTGTGAGGTTAAAATATTCGGATAAGTATGTCTTATCTTCTATATTAACTGTTCGGCTTGATAAACCTAAAATTTGACCTGTCTTTATGCTGGGCATATATACTATAAATATATATACCCATTAATTATACATAATTAACTTTAGAGAACCCGTTTTCTTTCTTAATTTCAAGTCTATTGTCAACCATATCCCTCATACTATCCAAATGACTAATAATCCATACGAAATCAAAATTAGTCTTTAAGAACGCAAATAAAGCACCCATAGATGATAAATTATCAGCATCAGCACATCCAAATCCTTCATCTATAGCTATAAAGTTGGGTCTTGGTAGATTACTGATATTAATTAATGCGACTCTCATAGCCAGTGAACTAACAAATCGTTCCATACCACTAGCCAATTCCAATGGCCATCGTTTATCTTCGTAATTAATATGTGTAGTTACATTTTTACCATCTGTCTGTAAGGTTACCGTAAATTCTACTATTTGGTTTAATATGTTATTTACTTCCTTTTCAATTGTTGGTAACGCCTTACTAATCAATTCATATGGAATACCATCTCTGGATATTGCATTTGTATACAATTGATATGCTTCATATTCAACTTCAAGTACTTTAACATCTTCAATTGATTTTTGAATAGTCTTTCTTTGTTCTTCAAATCCAGAAATTTTTGTATTATAATTGATAATATTGTTATTTACATTCTTAATTTCTATATCAATAGTTTTGATATTGGATTTAATTGAATCAATTGTATCTTTAACAGTTTTGTTAGATTCAATTGCATCTTTATTGTTATAATATTCTTCAATTTGACTTTCCACATTAATGAGAGAGTTCTGATCAGAACTAATCTTATTTGATATCTTTAGAATTTCAGTATTTAATTTGTTAATTTTAATCTGTGTTTCAACGTGTAATTTATGAACATCATTATACTTTTTCCAATGATCCTTTATATAAGACACTTCATTAATTTTGTTTTTAATATTATTATATTCACTAACAAGACTTTGAGCTTCAACTTTATCTAATTCCAATTCTTCTCTTGTTTTAATTGCATCTTTAACGAACACATTTGTTGTACAAAAAGTGCAGTTTGGATCATACTTATGTTCTTCTAACTTCTTTAATTTCTGTAGTTTAGATGTAACAACAATCTTTTTCTTTTCAATAAGATGTTCTTTTTGACTAAATGACGATTCTAGTTCTTTGAACAATTCATACTTAGTTGTAATATCATCGTTTTCATAGTTCTTTATAATTTCATCATATTCTTTGTATGTTGATTCAATAGATGATAATTGAGACTTATATGAATTTAAACTAGAAGATTGTGTTGATATAGAATTTTCTAATGAAATCTTTTTTGATTCAATAGAAACAATATCAATGATATTACTATTAATATTAATAAGTTTTTTGGTTTCGTCTAAAAGACATTCATTTTCAGAATCCCGATTGTTAGATAGTTTTTCTAAATTAGTATTTTCATTTTTTAACGAACCCGAAAAGTTTTCTATATCCGAATTTAAATTCAATAAATTCTGGGTATAATCATTATTCTTGAAATTCTTTAATAATGAATTAATTTCTTTAGTCTTATCAGCCGCATCGTTATACAAACTGTCAAATATAGTTAGTCCCATAAATTGAGCCAACAAATCTTTTCTTTCTGTTTGTCCCATATCTACAAATGATCCAACCTTATTGTTTTGAATACTCAAGACAGTTAAAATAAAATCGTCATATGTACCTACATAATCACGAATAATATCATTGGTACTTCTACGAGCTTCACCGTTAAGTTCTACAACTTTACCACCTTCTTCTTTCCAGAACTTTACATCTACTTTGACATTACCTTTTTTATCCGCATGACCTTTTCTTTCAATGAAGAAATCTACACCATTAACTTCAAAGTTAAACTTACAACGGAATGTCACCTTTTGCGTATTAAGAATGTGAGATGCTTTGAATGCTCTATCACATTTATCAAAAATACAAAAAGATAATGCAGACAATACACTTGATTTACCCGCAGCATTATTAGCAAATAATCCAACTACATTATGCATCTTAGTAAAGTCAATAACATTGTCTTCACCATAACTAAACATATTGTCAAATTCAAATTTCTTAGGTTTCCATCGAATATTTCTAACGATAGATTCTTTTTCTAAAGAAACATTTAAATCTTTGTTTATTTTATAAATCTTTTCAAGTGTATCTTTTGTTGGATTTAAATTCTGGTTACTAAGATAGTCTGTTATCAACTTATTTTGATAATCAACATCAGACACATCGGCTAAATTAAAATTATTATTATCAATAATATTACTTGAAGATGTATTTAATGAATCTACACGAACATATGTCACTTCCATTACCTCTGATTTTTCTCGGATAGATGACAATACAGATTTAACTTCAGTTGCAACGCTTTCAAAACACTTTAATCTAAGTCTTGCCTTTTTAGGCATATTAGAAATATCAGTAATTAAATTACCTTTATTGATTTCCGCAGTATAAAATCCATAATCATTTGGAATTTCAAAGTGTTTAAATACTTTGGTCTTTAAATCCCAAAATACAAATCCGTGACCTTTAAGATCTTCGCCATGATTCTGTTGGATCAGTGAACCACAATAAACAATTATTGGATCAGATTGACTTAGAACTTGATGTCTGTGAATATCTCCCAACAATACAATATCGTGTCCGTCAAAGATTTCGTTTGTAATAGTTCTACTCGCAACTTTATATCCTACATCAGTAATTGCATTGTTTACTGGACCGTGAAATAAAGCAATTTTATAACGGGTTTCATTTAAATAAATCTTTGGAATGTCTTTTACTTTAATATATTTATCCGGTTCATCAAATACACTATAGTGATTAAACAAAATATCACCCAAGATATAAAGTCCAGAATCCTTTAGATAAAATAAATTTTTATGATTAATCGCATCAACAATTGGACTCAAACTATCTAATCTGTTTTTATTGGCCAAAGTAGCATCGTGATTACCTGAAATCAATATCGTTGGTCTTCTATCTGCTAGATTTTGTAAAAATTCAGATGTAATCTTTACACATTCAGGTGAAAGATCGCTCTTTGAATGCAAGACATCGCCTAATACGGTAACTACAGTTTCCGAAGGTGTCTTTTCTATTGCTTTATACAATCTTTCAAATACTTGATTGTATTCATCGTGTCTCTTTGTAAGACGCAAATGAATATCCGCAATGTGAAATACATTCTTGAATTTTTCTATATCTGATTTAAGATATTTTGCCATATTATATTCTTAGTTTTAACTTAAACAACTTTTCAAAGTCCATCGTATCACAACTATCTATCAGTTGCCAAGTTTTTTCAAAACCTATTACACTTGGATCTTTACCGTCCAATATTATCAATTTAGCTGGAATACTATTCTTGATTAGAAATTCACAGATTTTGATGGAATCTTTTATCGCATCATTGTCTAATAAAATATGTACCATCGGAACATCGTGTTCTAATAATTTTAATTTTAATTGTTTGCTTAATGTCTTTCCAAACAATGGTATACAATTATTTTTAACTGCAATAGCATCAAATGGTCCTTCAACCAATGTTATAGGTTGTTCAAAATTAATGAATAATTCAAACCCAATAATATTCTTTGATGCGGAACAACTCACATATTTCAATCCTTTGGTGTCAAAAAAACTTCTGGCAGTGTAGAAATTCAATGTACCATTACTATCATATGATGGTATTACCACTCTATTTTTTAAATCGCCTTCAGTACAATATCCAATATTATATCTTATAATATCATTCTTAGTTATATTTCTGGATTTGAGATACTTTAATGCGTGTTTATATTCCAGTTCATTTATCGGTTCACTAATAGGTTTATATTCTTTTGGTAGTTTTACCAGTTTTATTTCTTCTGGTTCATCTTCAAAAGAAATAGAAAATTCATCAATAGATTTTTTGTAAAACGATTTCTGACTTAATCCAATTGATGTATAATACTCCGCAGGAGCATTTAATTTCTTAAATAGAGACTTGAAACTTGTTCCACTAAATCCACATACCCAACAATTATATTTGCCTGTGTGTAAATTAATCTCTAGTTTTCTTTTATAATGTTTACAAGAGGGACAATGATAAACTGCATCAGTTCCTTTACGAATCTTAGGAACTTGATGTAACAGTTTATTTAAAACAGATATTATTGCCTCTTGATATAACAACATCAATAATACTTTACAGTAAAAGTCTTATTCAATCAACTTTTTATTTGGATCGTTTTTTACCCACGGTTTTTTATCCAACGCAACCGCAATCTTCATCAACTTGATTGGATCAATTGGTTTTTCTTCTTGAACATCTTCGGAAAGATCTTCGGAATTTTCGTTTTCATCTGATGTTTTACCGTCATTTCCTTCGGTTTTTTGTTCCGTTTCTTCTTCTTTAAGATCTTCGGATGGAGTGGGTGGAATATCTTGCTGAATATTTTCTTGAGTATATGTTTGATGTTTTGGAATATAACCTATTACATTTCTGGCAATTATTCCCTGCATTAAATATCTTTTATAATCATTGTACATATCTCTATAATATTCAAATGCGTTATTAATATTTTCATATTCACATAATTTTATACGAATACAAATACAATTATTTTTTTCTTTCCACTTTAATCCGGGAACATCCATTATCATACAACAAATATTGATGAGCAATTCTCTCTCATTTTTATCGTTTATAACGATATAATAATCTTTGGATTCTTCTGATATAGATATTTCTTCTGGGGATATATTATATTTTTCACATATCCGTTCTAACTTTTCTTTAGCCGCATTTCTTTCACCGCCTTTACCTTTTTCGGCTAATGCTTTTATCTTTTTTGCTAACTCTATTATTTTGTTGCGGTTCATCTTTGTATAATGAGCAAACTATACCATCATACATATCACCGTTTCTTTCATCCCAATTACCCTTTTTGTTAAGAACAGTAAATTTAATTACATCTGGACAAAGTGATTCTAGTTCTGATTTTACAAATTGTTTTGATTTAACACCTTTAATTCTACACTTACCAAATAACTGTTTACGCATAGTGTTAACAGATAACAGATTTACCTTGACTTTAAAGTGTTCTTCAATAATATATGAAAATACGGCATTATGCCTAGCTAATGTAATTATAACTTGTTGTGATGTGAATCCACCAGCAAATCCACTAAGAGCAGCTTCTAAATTAATGGTGGTGACATCTTTAATTAATGGATTCTTTTCCAATTCAGATATAACAAAATAAGTTTTTTCTTTTGTTATTTCAAACTTTTTGGTATCAATATAACCGGCATCCAAGACTTTGCCGTCTTTACTAAATGCCCAACCTGTAACTGATGTAGATGAATCCAAACCTAATATAACCATTTAAAATACATATCAACCTTTTTTATTAGGTGCGTAATTTTTACCAGTAAAATTTTTTATATATTTAGTACTATATACTTTATATCTATCTTCTAACTTTAAATTTAAAGACGGTCTTTTATTATTAGGTAAAGAAGTTGGAAGCGGTGTAGGGTTAATCGCCATAACTTACTTATATCTTTTGGTATCAAGTCCGTTTAAATAAAGGGATTTGCCTTTTTTGATTCCTTCAATTCCAAGACCTTCTTTTCCACCAGCTGCAAAACCTGGCTTAGTCCAATCTTTTTCTAATTGTCCGAAAATATCAGGAGTAGCCTTTTTAGCATCAAAAGCTCCACCAACTTTTTGAGTTTTATATCGTTCTTCTAAACTTTTATTTAAAGATTCTCTATTTAATGGTGTTGGCATATATTATACTTTCTTTTTATAAATATGTTTAGATATCCCATTTTACCAAAATATTTAGCGGTAATTCACCACTATTTTTAATTGGCATACCCAATTTAGCCACAGCAACCAAATCACCACCACTATAAAGTCCTACAGTTGTTATATATGGTGCCAAATAAGAACCAGTTGGGTCAATTGAAGAACTATAATTAAATCCAAAGAATTCTTGTTTTATAGACTTACCACCAAATTTACCCGTCTTTTGTTCAATATAACTTATAATTTGTTGTAAAGTTTTTCTGGAAGACTTTGGTTCTACATACTTGAATAATTCGGTTTGATTCAAATTATCATTAAAATACTTCCATAGTATGTACATATCATTCAAATTAACTTTATTATTACCATCAATATCAAAGTTTTTATAATTTGATATTAAATTTGAATTGTAATTGGATGTATAACTTGAAGAAATGTTATAATTTACAGAATAAAGATTAAATAATGATTGTTCATCATTTGTAAATGTCATATAATCCCACCAATTATATGATGTATTGATTTGATAATTAATATATTTTAAAATCAAATCTAAGTCGGTAAAATCAAAAGATTTATTATTATCAATGTCAAATTCAAATGTATTTGGAATTAATGATGTAGGATTTGTACTATAATTAAATTCTCCCGATTCAATTCTACATAATACTTGTTTTTCATATATTTTAACATTGCTCTTATATTCAATATTATATTGAGATTGTAATGGATTGGAACGATCTTTTAATAAATTATCAAAAATAGAACCACTATTTGATAATATAATCTTACCATCTCTATAAAATACATTTCCTATATGATAATCATTAACAATATCATTGAAATTGTATATATATGAATAACCATTGATGGTATCATATATTGAAGATGTCATTTCACTTGGATTTACCAAGAATAATGGAGAACCAATTGACACTATATTATCTGTAATTGCAGAACTATATCCAAATGTTGTATAAGGATAACCATATTGTTTCTTTTTAGTTACTACAGATTTTATTTCCCATAGTGATGTAGATAGTGAAGATGTATAGTAAACAAATTGTCCTAATGTATCAATTACACTGTCATTTGGGTTACAATCAAATCTTTTATTAATTGTATTTTTAATATAACTGGAACTAAATTGACTAATATCTTTTGTACTTGTAGCAATCGCATTACCATTATAAATGTCAACAGAATATCCTAAATTATTTGATTCTAAAATATTTTCATTTCCAAATGATTTTTCTAATAAAAACCAATCAGTTGCATCCGAACATTTTTTCCAAAAATAAACTGCTCCTCTATTTCTTAAAATTGTAGAACCACTCCATTCATAGTAGTACATATCATTAGGTGATCCTACTATAAGTGTATCTCCATAGATTGATACAGAATTACCATAGTTACTTCCGCTTGGTTGAATTCCTGGAAAATAAGGTTTTGTATCAATGAAATTTAACGAACCCGTAATATTTCTATTTTGATCCAATATATCATTTTCTACCCATTGATTTGTAGATGTATTTAATTCGTATACATAAACCGCACTTCCAGTTGACTTATTACCAACTACTATTCTATTTGATCCACTCGGATCAATCTTAACTACACTACCATAATAATAATCCGCAGGTAATCCACCAGGAGATAATGTTTGATAATGATTCCAAACACCTAGTGATTGTGTGTATATATAAGCACAATTATTTTTACTAGAACCTACTACTAGTTTATTTTGATAAATTGAAACAGATTCACCAAATGTAGAATATTCCAAATTATCAAATGAATTTGTAATACTATATTTTGGATAATAAACCGTTCCAGAAACATAACTACTTGAATAATCAGATAAATCGTATATATCAACACAAGAACCTGTGTTAACTATAGAACCGTTAATCAATGAAAATCTATAATATGGATTTCCAATTACTACTACAGATCCAGATACATCTACAGATACACCATAAGAATCATCATAAATAACAGGATTCCATCCGCCCAAATCAATTTCTATGTTCAATCCTAAAATAGGAACAGATGATGTATCCGCATTAATATATGTAATATCTACACTACTAGTATCAGCCGACAAATACCCACCAAAATCATCCGGATTTATGTATTTATAAAATATAAAATTAGGATTATATAAATCAGTATTTTTAGAATATTTAAATATTTCAACCGATCCTTTATTGTTTAATACAAACGAGCCAGATAAAAAAGATGTAGGATTTCCAACTGCTACATAATCTCCGTCAGCAGCAATTGAATATCCTGTTTTTAATTTATAAATTGGATCGGTCATATATCAGTAAATTCTATTTCTTGATAAGTAGAAAAATAACTCCCACTAAGTATTAAATTTTCATTTCCGTCATCTACTATTAGATAACTAGAATCGTATTGATTGTCTATTATTGTTACACTATATGGCGAAATTTTTTCTCCGAAATTAATTCTTGGAATTGTAAATACATCCATTACATCTGTCAAAAGTCTATATGTAGTATCTAAATTGAAATTTTCTACACCCCATAATTGAGTTGGATTATTATATGTGTTGTAAAATAATTGTTTATTTGTACTATATACCAATCGCATATAAGTACCATCCGTATTAGTTGGATTAGATGTTGAATTATAATATTGATTACCAACAGGAAAAAATGTGCCTGTAATGTTTAAACCACGATGATATTGAACAAAATCATCACTTTGTTGTTGTAACGCTAAATCACAATAACTGTTTGTTACAGGTAAACTTGTACCGTCGCCGTAATCAATATAAATATGAGATATCGATCCACTTAATGATCCAGACATCCATAATATTAAATCCGTAGCTTCAATATTTGTAGGATTCCAGATTTTATTAGCAACAAATGGTGTAACTTGAACATCATCTCTGTTTAGACTTTTAATCATGTATCCATTAGTTTAAAAATCAAGTTTTACTCTAATCAACAATTCACTATCAAAAGTTTTTTGTGTTGGTTGACTTAATTTAGCAACAGCTACAAGTTCATTATCACTATCATATAAACCAACGGTAGTAATATATGTGGTAGGATTATTTACGAAATCACCAATCTTAATAGCACCTCTTGATAATACAGTACCATTTAAACTATCAGTAGTACCATTTGCAATGAATGTTGGATTGTTTGTGTAGTTAAAGTCTTGATTTTTTACTCTTACGAAATATTGGGCAGAAGGTAAATATTCAGACTTTCTTACTTTAAATGTCTTGGTTGTACATTTAGTAATTGCTTGGAACATAGTTCTTTGATTCAATGCGTATGTATTTGCTTGATCTGCAACACTCGCAAATGATCCCGTCAAAGATACTCCAACCGAAGAACTAATTGCACCTGCGTTTAATACAACTGTACCTGTTTTTGGATAAAATAATCCAACAGAATTGTATGTAATAATTCCACCGTTTGAATATGCAGATGGAACACCATCATTGACACTTCCACTAACAATGTTATAAACATCCAATTGTTTTTTAACTACAGAAGAATCATCTATGAATGTAAATTGACCTTTGGAACCACTAATACTAAATTCAATTTGTCCTTCATCTACACGATCTTTGTATTTATCTGCGGATAAATTTAATACTACTATACCAGATGCGGTAACAGATGTAGTTGAATCTGTAGCAGTAGATACTGTATAATTACCAGATTTAAAATTGAAAAATGTATCATCTGGTGTCAACAATACATTCTTATATTGATTGTAAATTGCTTGTGTAGGGCGAATATATAATGTAGTTGAATCTGTAATAGAAGATCCAGAACCATAATAATCACCATATGTTATTGAAAAATGTGGTTGATTTTGGTAATAAACATTGTAATAATACAATCCGTTTTGAACATCATATTGGTTTGATCCCGTCAATACTACTTGAGTTGACGATGTTGTAAAAGTTGATTGTGTTACTGCATAATTGCCGTCAACCCAAAATCCAGAAGAAACCTTATTGATTCTTCCGGCTACGATATCTGTAGATTCAAAGTTTTTAAAAATCATATTTTATTAAGCGGTTGTATTATTGAACTGTAATAGTAACTGTAATTGTTAAACTACCACCACTTTCATTTCCAATGATAGTTAATGTTGTAGTCGTAGTAGATAACAAAGCGTTATTTGGTACAAATTTAAACTTATTGCCAACCACTACTTGAGAAGCAGCAGTTACAGCATCACCAGCAAAACTTGGAATAGTTGCACTAGTAGAATTAATACTATTTGTTTCAGTAACTAACAATGTTCCGGCATTCTTATTACCCAATATGGCAGTATATCCTAGTGTTGTATTGTATGTTGGATTGGTACTTGGAGAAATTATGAATTCACTTGTATTCAATCTATCGGTTGTAATACTTGTTTGTGCGATAGAAATTACTGGAATTGCGGTTACTCCAGATGGTAAAGTTACCAACTTATACTTCATTACTTGTGTTTCATCGCTAAATGGTTCCAATACTGGAATATTTCTTATAGCGATATCATAAAACGCACTACCAAGTGGATGTGTTGAATTGTATAGATTATAATCAATTTCGTCATCCGCAAGCGCAAATGATGAAATGTTCAAAGATCCGTTCTTTGCTAACAATTGTCTACCTTTTTGTGTTAAAATCGCATCAACTGTTATAGTTTTGTTGTCTAGATATGCCATATAGTATAAGTATATTTATCAATAAATATTATTCATTAAATCTTTTTTATGAACTAATCAATGAATTTTGAGAAACTTGTAGATTTATTTGAGTTCTTTCAATTGGTGATGAATTATCACTGTTTCCTTTATCATCAACTGTTGTATATCTAGTTTGACTAGATTTTTTAAAAAATGAACCAGTCGGTGAATTAACGAAATATTGATTGGTTGAAAATCTTGAAATTCTTCTTTTCAATGAATAATGTCCTACAGGATACGAATCTGTATCAAAAATTGAAGAATTATTATCATATGTAGTAAATAAAGATGATGAATTGACATTTACATAAGAATATGTATTTATAAATTTACTGCTAGAATTTTCTAAACTAGTATTTGGATTTGTACCAAACAAATATACTTTTTTATTGTTTCCGTAAATATAGTTACTTTCAAATTTATCAAAAAATGATCCGCTAATAGAAAATACACTTAATCTTTTATCATAGTTCAAACTAGAGAACTGGAATGATGTATAATTATTAGATGTATATGATGCGGGATGCATTGATGATGTCAATGAACCGTATGTAGAAGATGTTAACGGATAATCTAATCCATTTTTACTTAATTTTACTTGACTTGTACTTCTATAATTTCTTTCAAACGAACCAGAAAAATTTCTAAGTGGTTGATATGAACAGCTTAAATCATAAGCAATAGCACTGTCTATTGGACGATTTTGATATTTATTTCTTTCCAATAAACTTGGTTCAATTAATATACCATCAATTACTTTACTTCTTGCGGGAAGCAATTGTCTTACTGTTTCAAAGAAAGATCCGTCAAAATAATTCTTATACAGAGTCATAAACTCTTGATACAAAACTTGTTCTGATAAATTATATTTATTATAATTGTCTCTTAATGTTTGTAAACTTTCATAATTGTCGGAAAAAATATTTGATGGATCACCAATCAAATCCATCATATCATATTCGCCCAAGAAATTCAATATATCATCATCTCTTACTTTAAATGGTGAAATGTATACTGCCAATAAATTTGAATCTGTAGTGATTAAATTATTTACTGCACTTGTTTCATTAGGCATCAATCTAGATTCAACTGTTTGTGTTGCTTTATTGATTTTTACATTTTTAAACTTATTAGGACCATATTGTCCCAATTTGATGTTTTGATTAATTTCAATTTCATCAAATTGATATGGATAAAGTGATGCAGATACAGTTAAACAATTTGATTGTGTAGTTGTATTTTGTGCAAAGTTATATGCAGATGCACTATATTGTGAATATAACTTATTTGCATTTCTTACAACAAATAAAGCAGGTACGGAACCCGTGTACATATTAACTGGATAATCATAACTGTATCTGAAATACAAGTTGTCATAAGTTGTACTGTCATTATTTGTTTTATATGAATCAAAATTCTTACAATGTTCTATAAAAGATTCATCATCTAATTCGTGTTTCCATAGATTTATTTTGTCAATATTTCCTTGGAATAAATTACCTCCACCTGTATAGTTTCCTACATAAAGATTTCCAAAACCATTAAATGCTTCATTAATTCCAGCAGTTCCACAAATGATTGATTTATTATCATCAAATACAATTTCATCATTGTCAACAGATGTTACTCTTAATGAATATTGATATGGTAATTGTCCGCCAGATCCCGAATCATAACTTGCAGATAAATTGATTTGTTTAATTAATACATTGAATACATTTCCGTTAAACAATGGTAATGAATCTGTTTCAAGATAGTCAGTTGGCAATCCAGCTGGAGATAAATCAAATTTTAATTTTCCGAAAGTATCTTTAACTTCCTTTTTGATTGATACATCCCAAAAACTAGTTTTTAATAAATAAACCTTGGTATTTTGTGGATAAATATAATCTGAATCAATTCTAAATTTGAATTCAATTGAATTGACATAATTTGCCGAACCAGATATTGGTATTGTTATCGCATCACCATTTCTGGTATATTTTGTAAAATAATACTTATTTTGATATGTGTAGGATGAATTATCTTCATCCGATATCTTGTTTCCGCCGTATTCTTTAACATTTAATAAACTACGAGGAATTCCATAGATATTAGATACTACTCTAATACATTCTTCTGTTCCTTTAGTCTTATAAATCAACGGCAGTGTCTTTAAAATTCTGTTCCAAATAATTTTTAACTTATCATAATCGGAATAAGCATTTGAACCCGTCAAGTAATTAGATTCAATAGATGAATTGTCAAATGAACTGATTGGATTCCAACCAAACTGTTTTAATAAAGTATTTGCTACTGTACTTACATAACTTGACGATAAGTTGTTTTCAACATATTGTTGTGTTGGGAAATTCTTAATATATAAGTAAATGTTATCAAAATGATGTCCAATCATTGATAAGAATATCAAATAATCCGTATTATTATCATCTAATAGAATATATTCTGGGGTATTATTTACAAGACTATCTCTATTATTTTTATCAAATTCAATTGCATTTTCTATATAGTCTGGATAATTGTAGTTTTGTATATAAGCACCATTAACAAATGATGTTGTACTACCACTTACTAAAGTAATATTTTTATACAAATATGTATCGTATCCGTCAAATGAATTGAAAACTGTATTTAATTGTGATTGATAATCATTTACTTCTGCTGCATATGACGCACTAATAAATGAATATGAAGTTAATAATGTATATGATGACGCACTATTCGCTGCAGATGCGGATAATGTAGTCAATATAGAATTGATTGACTTATTAAGTTGATTAACAGATGTAACTTTATTTAAAAACAGTTTGGTTCTCAATTCCGCAGAACCAAATACAATGAAATCGGAAAAATTAGAATAATCAACATTGAGATTATTTAATTTCTTATAAAATTCTACATCGTTTTTTGTAGTATTATCCAACTTTAAATCATTAGAACTTTGATAATTTACAGGTGAACTATTATAAGAATCAATTGGTATTTTGAAATTTGGACCGGATATCTTAAAGTTTTTCTTAATTATCGGAACATTAATGACAAACTTTTGAATTACAGGTACAAGTGATATGTTTGATATCCAACACTTATCTCTTAATGAAACATCCAATGGTAATTCATTGAATAATTTTACAATTATGTTTGTATTACCGTCTTCTTCTACGAATGTATAATTTAATATTGTATAAAATGTATCGTTACCAAAATTCAATGCATTCTTCAAATATGCATAAAATTTGTTATCATGATATGTTTGAACTGTATCAACTACATTTGATATAAAATTTGTGAAAAATAAATCAATTATGAAGTTTTCAACTTGTGTTGTCAATTCAATATTACTTGTATAATATGAATTAATTTGATTCAATCTAATTGATATAGACTTTTGAACTATATACTTAAATTGAGTTTTAATCTGTTCAAATGAATAAATTGATTTGTAATATGTATACAACCAATCTTTAATATAATTTTTAGCACCTTCAAAACTATTTTGAATCAATTGTCCGTTTTGAGAATTGATGAAAGGACGATTGAATCCACCGTATGTGTCATCTAAAAATGCAAGTATATCCGCATCTGATTTGAATCCAAAATTAGTTCTTAGTAATGCAAAAATTGTTTTATTATTTTTAATTAATGAATCACTATTTTTGTAAATCTGATATGAATCCAAAAAGTAATTGAATAAAGGAATTGTATCTCTAACCAATACTGCTTTTCTGGCAAATGCTTGATATTGAAGATTTACAAGTATATTTTCTTCTTTTGTTAAATCTAATTTAAATGAAGGGGTTAATTTAATTTCTCTTCTACTAGGAGAAATGTCTTTGATATAAAGTTGATAATCAGGATTACCCGCAGTATTTCTAATGAAATTATAACTCGCAACATGGTTACCTGAATTAATATTTGAACCGGAAAAATCTTGAAGTGTATTTAATAATATATTTTTATTAAATGCAATCGTATAACTACTATTGTATTGTTTATAACTGTAATTTAAAGTTGTGTTATCAACATCTTTATATGTTTTATTTAATACTGTATATGTTGTTGAAACTGGTAAATATTTCCATATATTAATGTTACCTTCAATATCATATACACTAAATTCAACTATGTCTTGTTCCGAATTTCCAAAATAATATTCTTGAAATGGTACATCAACAAATGTATCCAAATCATTTTGTAAAAAGTAAGAACCGCTATTAAGCGATCCACTGTTAGATGATATTGTTGGAAATGGAAATGCCATAAATTATTCGTTTTCAGATTTTAAATTAAATGGAAATTCATCGGAAAAATCTTCTAGTTTATTTCCTTGTTTTAATTTAATTCTCAATTGTACTATTAAATCTCTTGCCGCACTTAATTGTGATTTTGATGAATCGGATTGTACTTCGTCAACCAATTGATTTAACTTTTCTTTCAAATCTTGATTTTCATACAATACTTTATTGTATTCAGTTAAGAAAGATTGATCAAATACTTGTTTTTGAATCTTAGGTTCTGTTTGTATTTCAGTAATACCTACATCATATAAATTTTCAATTTCATCCTTCTTATAATTAAAATTTATTAAAGGAAATGCAATGTATTGTTCATTTGCGTCACTTGAACTAATATATAAATTTACATTTCCAAATTCATCAATATTATTAGTGAATTGGCCTGTTAATAAAAAGTCATTGATTTGCGATTTTATACTCATCTTGATACTTTAAATATGTTTCCATTATCAAATATTACGATTTCACCGTTGATTTCTGTTTTTATTAAAATTCTATAATATCTTTCTACGGGTAAACCAGTTGTATCCAATCTGAAATAATGAATTGCACCATCACAACTTAATTTTGTATAATCATCAAAATCAATTACGAAATTTTCACTTTCATTATCTTTAATAGCATAATAAGAATCGGCAGGTAATAAACTTGAACTTAAATATTGACTTTGTTGATATCCTTTAACAAAGTTCTTTAGTGGTGCCTTTTCTCTCGCAAATATGTTTATACGAGGTACACTTCCAAACTTATATTCTCTACCCACATTCTTTACAACTACTGTATATGGATTAAATCCTGTTAAAGACACCAAACTGCCTGTGGAATATACACTATCATCCCATTTAACATCCAAATATGGTTGATAAATAGTATTTGTTTCTTTACTAAAAAATCTAATAGATGAATTTATATCATTAGCTTGAACCAATTCAAGAGAACTAACTAAAATGAATCCATTATTAGGAACACATCCACATATCCAACCTTTAACAATTGAAGTGACATCCATATAAATGTCAGATGTACTATAAGAATATGATTGTGAACAAATCAACGAACTTCCACTCAATGATGATGAACAAAATGATGATATATAAAGAGACGCACTTAATGTATTATAAAATGACGATGATACATTTGATGTTGGTTTTGAATATGTTGAAGGTACATTATAAAACCAAGTAGCTCCCCCGTTTTGGAATGAAGATGATCCCAAACTTGATGTCAATAAATAATCACTGAAATTATAAGTTGATGTAGATGATGTAGGTGAATACCACAAACTAGCGGTATTTTGCGTAGTATTGTAATACCAACTAGCACCAAAACTACCTAGACCTTCAGTATCATATCTACCAATTCCCATATCCCAACTCTTACTAATTGGATATGCATATATTTTATAGTCTAAAGGTACTTCACTTGTAGAAGAAGCCTTTAATTTTAAGAAAAATTTAGATCCATTATTTATATCTCCCGTTAACAGAGAACTTGAAATATCGGTCAAATCAAACTGAATTAAAATTCTACTAAATTCCGGATCATTAGTAAATGTTGTAGTTGGATTGTAAACACTCTGTGTTCCTTGTAAAGTTCCATTAATACACCCATTAAAATTAGTTAAAGATCCACTTGCAAAGAAAATTGAACCTGTAAAAGATCCTACTATACTTCCACTTATACTACCTGTTACAACACCATTATAATTAGTTAAACTTGATGTAATTGGTATACCCGCACCATATGTTCCTGATACATATCCATTATAATTAGTTGATGTAAATTGTGAAGATCCACTGACATATATATTTGATGATTCTGCAGCGCCTGATATATAACTTCCAGAAACACTTCCCGTATAATTTAATACATCGAACGTCGAATAACTGCCAGAAAGACTGGCTGAAGTATAAAATGCAACGTTACTTATTAATTGATTTTGTGCTTTTAATTCTAAAATTTCATCAATTCCAAAATTTTTATCGGCATAACCCGTCTCGTTAGTTATGAATGTGTCTTGTTTTGGAAATATAAATGTGTGCATACTCTATTATATAAATATAAGTATGAAATTTATAAGACTTTTAATGATAAATTTATTAAATTACAGCACCTCTAATATCATTATCTGGAAATTTAACTTCAAATACTGATGGATCTAAAGATGGATATATAATCTTATTATGTGTTGCTTCGGATAAATTATATTCATGGGGTGAATAATTTCCGTCATTTTGATTAAGATTTTTAAATACTACTTCAGATATAGACTGTACCCCTTCAACTTTTGCCAATTCTAATTCCAATTGATTAATATTAATTGGTTGATTAAAATACCATTTATCAACATTAAAGAAATCTTTTGCTTTTTGTAGACATTGATCTAAAACTTCCTTTCTATTAAAATTATTATATACTAATATTTTAAAATCTACTCCTATATTGATAATATAACCGTCAATAATATTGATACTATCAGATATAATCTTATATTTTTGTAAATAATGTCTGATATTATATACCAATGCGTCATTGGTTTGTGTCAAGTTTTTATTTGAATTATAACTCAAAACATATAAATTTAAACTAAATGGATTAGAAACATCAAAATTTACTTTTCTAAAGTTATTTTCCAAACTATTATTAATCAATGTTGTTTGATTTTCATTGTTTACAAATCCATTTAATAATGTTTGATTTGTAGAAATTGATAAATCGGAATTTGGTATCACCATTACTTTTGCAATAGAACCAAATCTTGGGGGTATAGAATATATTCTTGAAATATAATCATCTACGGTTACTGTTCTGTTTTGTGAACCAAAATTAGCCAAAGCATTTTGTCTAATTTCTTCTACACTTTCTTGATTTTGTCCACCAACTGCAGGATTTGGATTAGATATTCTAAATGAATTTTTAACAGTAGTTAATAATGAATTTTGAGAAGGATTTAATCCTGATACATCATTTAAATATGTAACAGATGATATATTCTTAATGGTATCAGATGGTGAATTTGATGTTAAACCACCACCAACTAAATATTGTACTGTTAATACTGTATTAGATGGTGATTGTCCAAATGTTTCAGAATTTAATAATTTACTAGTATCATAATTTAAATTTAAGTTACTAATATTTTTCAATCCTACACCAACTAATTCAGAATTTGGATATATTACTTCATCCGATGTTGCATCTGTACCTGCACCAAATTCAAGATATGTTGTATTATTTGCAGTAACATTTACAACAAACTTTCTTGATGTTTTAAAACTTTTAATTAACTTAGGAACTTCAGATGAATATTGAACATAAGTATTATTAGTGAAACTAGTATTTTCTGTTTCTGTAAATATTAAATCTTGTGCCAAATAATCAACTTCATACCATTTATTGTTATCACTATCTTTTACATCAATAATATCAATTACATTATTTTCAGACAATGATATTTTATAAAATGGTACAGATGCACCTACTGTAAATGATGATGTAGTAATCTTACCGGCAATAACTTTTGTTGATTTCTTTAATAAGAAAAATTGTGGTATTCCATAATTATCTCTTGAATAAACAGTCACTTCTCTAGGAGAAAACTTACTATCAAGCGAAAAATCAACAGGATCAGTCGTTATAAAACTTACACCGCTTTCATTAGATACTTCCATATACTCTCTTATCTTAAGAGCATAGTTGTTATCTGGAATATAGTTGTTATTAGAATCCTTAATAGAAGGAATTAATTGATATAAATCAATATTTGTAGTAGAAGATTTAGTAGGTTTTGTTTTGTAACCAAGATAATTTGCTAATGCAAGAACATTTTTTCTTTCTTCTGCATATGGCATTAAACTTTCTTTAAATTGATAATCTGTATAATATGAAAGAACATCTCCAATATAAGATGCCATTTCAATAAACATCATACCTGGAGATGCATCACTAAAATCTTTATATGTTCGTGGAAAATATGTTTTTGAATATTCAATTAAAGACGTTTTAAAAGAAGAAAAGTCTCTATTAAGATACTTAATTTCTCTACGAGAACTATTAAAAGACTTTTGTATAATGTCTGCCATAATTAAATATTATTTTGATTAACTGTCAAATTAAGTGTATCCGTTTGATTATTAACCGTAAATTGTATTTTTATATATAATATATAACTATCTGTAAGTTCATTTTTTTCTTGATTTGATATACCAATATCTATTTTATTTACAGTAACACCTGGTACATAATTGTTAATTTCATCTGTGATGATTTGTTTAACTATATCAGGAGAATCTTGTAAATTTTGTTCAAATAGATATTCTTGTAAACCAGAACCAAAATTAGGATTCATTCGTCTTTCACCTTTTTTGGTTCTCAACAAATTAGTAATATTGGCTTTTACTTGGGTTAAAGTATCATAACTTTGCTCAAAGTATCCATTTCTGCCAATTTGAAGTGGTAATGTTAGTCCTATAGGATTCATATTATTCCATTGATACCATACCGGAACTTATAGATCCAGTTTGTTTCTTTTTATCAACGGCTTTCATTAAACTTCTAAAATCTCTGTTAAGAACATTCATCACTTTACCTTGTTCTTCTGTTACAGGAGCAACTGGTTGTGATGTTTCTATAGATTCATTCATCTGCATACCAGCAAATGCTTGTGATTTAAATACAGAATCTAGACCAACCATTGAACTTTCACTTGGTATTTTTACAACAGTTTGATTCAAAATTTCATTCAAAATAGGATTACTTGAATACTTTTTAATTTCTTTTGGTTTTTGAACCGATTCTTTTACTACAGTTTTGGTTGCAACAGTAGATTCATTAGATTGAATCGTACTTGATTGTTTTCCAGACAATACTTCAGACAATATTTTTGGAATTAAAGAAGGTAATGTTTTGTCCAATTCTTCTCTAATTATACTTCTAATTATTTCTTTTAATTCATTACTTTTCATACGCTATATAATTATCATTAAACTTTCGGGATTATATTATTTATTTTGTTATTTATTTGTTCTGTAGTAGGTGGTTTAGGTATTTTTATAGTCTTTATTCGTTTACCAATTCCAGATTTAATCTTTTTAGCCAGTGCAACTCCGCCAATTGCACCTACCGATCCTCCAATACCAGCACCTATTCCCCCACCAAGTTTACTGCCAATACCAGCACCCAATCCTCCACCTACGCCACCACCAATTGCGCCAGTAACACCACCGGAAACAGCTCCACCTATTGTACCACCAATAGCTCCTCCAGTAGCTCCACTTAAAGATCCGCCGAGTCCGCCTCCAATCGCAGAAGATGCACTTTTTACAACACCTGTTACCGCAGAAGTCGCACTTTTTGCAACACCACTAACAGCAGAAGATGCACTTTTTGCTAAACCTGTCAATCGATCAACAGTCTTACCTGCAATTTTACCAGGACTAAAATGTTGTGGATTGAAATTTGGGGCAGACATTTTAGGTATTCCTATAGACGGAATAGACGGAACATTTGGTAAAGGCGGAACACTTGGTATACTTATACCTGATAAATTAGGTAAACTTGGAGTTGATACACTAGGAATAGAAGGTACACTTGGCAAATTTGGAATTGATGGTATTGCTGGCGTTGGTATACTTGGTACAGATGGAATAGACGGTGTTGGAATACTTTTAGCAACATCTGCTTTTTTAGCAGTTTTATAAGCTTTAGAACCTTTTTTAGCCATTCCTTTTTTACCCACCTTTTTTCTTTTAGCTCTTATATTAGCCCAAAGACCTGGTTTTTTCTTTTCCATCAATTCATTAATTGATTTTTTTATAAATGATTGGATTTTATCTTTCACTATATACCTTTTTTAGCAAAAAATACTTTAGCCCTTGCTTGTGCTGCTGTGTTATCTAGAAAATGTTCTACCATTTCAGCTGAAAATTCATCTAATTCTTCATCAGACATTTCTCTATAATCTGATCTTAATGT
>ENA-OSIY01000404-OSIY01000404.1-marine-metagenome-genome-assembly--contig:-NODE-404-length-24044-cov-7.582468_pt1 | contig 24044 bp, 30 predicted proteins | sample MGYA00237884_ERZ534233 | MGnify/ENA primary metagenome ERZ534233 (study PRJEB26412, sample SAMN06343840) | marine metagenome | isolation source: estuarine water | place: USA: Columbia River Estuary... | reverse complement strand
ATAGGTGAGTTTTCTAATATTTTATTTGAACAAATACCTACATTGCAGGATGCTTATTTAATAGAGCCTGAAAAAGATAATTGTGATTTTCTACAAAACCATATTAAAAACAAAAACACCTTATATCAGGTAGCTATTGGGTATAATTTTACTTCTGGAGTTTTAGTAAAAGATAGTAATAATGCTGGAGGACATCGCTTAAGAGAAATGGAATATGCTGATAATTCTTTCTCTAATGTAGAAATAAAAACTTTAGAAGAGTTAGAATTACCAATAGTAGATTTTATTAAAATAGATATTGAGGGGGGAGAATTTAACGTCATTGAAAATTCTAGTTACTTGCAGCAAATTAGATGGATAGATATAGAATTTCACGCATTAATAGATCCAAACTACATAAAGACACACTTTCCAAACTATGAGATAATGCTACATGCCTATATTTGCAATACTAGTAGATACTTTTTAAAGAAAAAATAATAATAAAAATATGTTAGATAATTACGAAATTACTTCATCTAGAATTATAAAACAGATAGATAAAGTACCCTTTCTATACGGGTACGACTATTCCAATACCTACAATAAGCTAGAGGAATTAGGAATGTACATGTCTTACTTGAGACTTGGATATATCGTAGGATCTATTGGACACATTCCAAGTAGTATACTGGATGTAGGGTATGGTAATGGTACTTTTTTAAAAGTTGCTTCTAATATTGTACCTAGTTGCTATGGGAATGATGTAACTAAAGAATACACTATTCCTGAAAATTGCTCTTTTGTAGATGATATTTATGCCCAGAAATTTGAAGTAGTTTGCTTCTTTGATGTACTAGAGCATTTTGAAAACATATACGATATAAGGGAATTAAAAGCCGATTATGTAGTAATTAGTTTACCACACTGTCATAATTTTACAGACGCCTGGTTTGAAAGTTGGAAGCATAGGAAGCCCAACGAGCATTTATGGCATTTTAACGCTGAATCTTTAATTTCCTTTATGAAAGAACTTAATTACACAGTTGTAAATTTAACTAACATAGAAGATGTTATTAGAAAGAATAATAAAGATTACTCAAACATATTAACAGGAGTATTTAAAAAGAGCGACCTATAAATATGGATAAAAAAATATTGTACCAACCATGGGGAGGCTTAGGGGATAACTTAGCGTTTTCAACGTTACCTAGAAGATTTGCAGAACAAGGCATAGATTTTTTTATCTCAGATAAAAATGTTTACAGAAATAGTGAAATTTATGATTTAGTTTGGAAATTGAATCCTTATGTTAAAGGTCTAAGCTCTGAAAAATATAATTCAGGAGACATTCCTTTTAATAGAGAGTTTGGTAATAAAAGTATTATCTATAATGAAGAGTTTAATCATGGCCTAGATCCTATAAATGAATTACCAGAAATATATTACACACCTAACCACGTAACGAGTATAGATGGTTCCATACTATTAGACACGAGCACATTTACATTTCCTGCCGGAATGTCTGACAGCATTGTAGATGAGTTAAAAGAAAAATACCCAGGTAAAGAAATAGTAGCTCCTAAATTTAGAACTAAACTATCAGATAATACAAAAACAAAAATAGTAGTGCCGGATCGGTTTGTAGAGGTAGAATCTATTTTTCATTACTGTGATTTAATAAACAGCTGCTATCATTTTGTATGTCCTTTTAGTGGACAATCCGTTCTAGCATCAGCTTTGAATAAAAAAGATACGACGTGTTATATACCAGCTTCTTTTAGCAACCATTTCTACGTATTTCCAAATATAAACTATTATAGTTATAAAATATAAAAATAATATGTACGATTACCTAATAGTAGGCGCCGGCTTTTACGGAGCGATATGTGCTAGAGAATTAACCGATGCCGGATACAAAGTACTGGTTATAGACAAACGCGATCACATCGGTGGCAACTGCTATACGGAAAACAAAGATGGTATCAACATCCACACGTACGGTCCTCATATCTTCCACACTTCAAACGAAGAGGTATGGAAATGGATCAATCAATATGTAGAGTTCAACAACTTCACATACCGCCCTGTAGCTAACTTCAAAGATGAGATATACTCGTTACCATTTAACATGTGGACGTTTTCTAAATTGTGGGATGTTTCACACCCTCATCAAGCTGCGCTTATGATAAAGGAGCAAAGCAAACATATAGGAGAACCAACTAATCTAGAAGAGCAAGCAATTAAGCTAGTAGGTAAGGATGTATACGAAAAATTAATCAAGGGTTACACTGAAAAGCAGTGGAAGAAGCCTTGTACAGAATTACCTAAAGAAATCATCAAGAGATTGCCAGTCAGAATGAATTATGACAACAATTACTTCAATGACAAGTATCAAGGCATTCCTATCGGTGGATACACCCAGGTTTTCGACAAATTATTGAAAAACGTCGATTTGCAATTGAACCAGGATTTTTTTGAAAACAAGATTTATTGGGAAGGACTAGGGAAAAAGGTTATCTACACCGGACCAATTGATAAGTACTTCGACTATCAATTCGGTCAATTAGAATATAAGACAACTAGATTCGAGCATCATAGGATAGCAGACAACAATTATCAAGGTACGCCTGTGATGAACTATACTGATATAGATATTCCTTTCACTAGAGTGATAGAGCATAAGCATTTTGAAGGTACCGATAGCCCAGTTACCTGGGTAACATGGGAATACCCCCATGATTACGATCCTAAGACTACAGAACCTATGTACCCTGTGAACGATGTCGACAATACAGCCAAATATCAGAAGTATAAAGAGCTAGCTGATCAGAATATTAATACCATATTCGGTGGTAGGTTAGCTGAGTACAAGTATTACGACATGCACCAGGTGATAGCGTCGGCTTTAGAAGCCGTAAAAAAGATGAAACTCTAAATATTTATATACATGAGTACCCAATCTAAATACGCTATCTCTTTCAAGAACCAAAACCTGATCTACGAAAGAACAGTTAAAGCAACCATCAAGGATTATGAGATGAACTATAGCTATAATCCATCATTATTAACCTCAGGTAGCGAAGAGAATATGCTAGCATTTGCAACGGGATCATCTTTCACTCCTTATTCGACCATGCTTGGTCTATATAACGATGAAAATCAATTACTTGCAGTAGCTAAGTTTGCTCAACCAATACCTATATCCCCAGACACAGATACTAATGTCATCATCAGAATGGACGTATAATGGCCAACAGTTCGCTAATATCGAACAGTTCCCTGAAAATACGTACGGTTTTATCTACAAAATAACAAGAATCTCAGACGGTAAGTTCTACGTCGGACGTAAGAACCTGTATTCTGAGCGTAACAAGCCCCTAACTAAGAAAGAGTTAGCCGAGCATACCGGCAAGGGTAAAAAGCCTACTAAGAAGAAAATAGTCGCAGAAAGCGATTGGCAGGCCTATTTTGGCTCTGAAGCTACTCTTAAGGCAGATGTGAAGGAGAGAGGGAAAGAAGCCTTTAAAAGGGAGATAATACACCTTTGTAGCCATAAGAAGCAGATGACTTACCAAGAGTTAAGACATCAGATCTTACAGGGCTGTTTAGAGTCCGATAATTGTTTCAATGGAAACATACTAGGTAAGTTCTGGAAGAAGGATATCTAGATCTGATTAGCAATCCAACTATAAGTTTCAACTAATCCATCCTGTAAAGGTTTACTCGGTGACCAATCTAGTACAGATTTGATTAAATCGTTGTTACTATTTCTACCCGCTACGCCTCTAGGACCATCTACAAATTTAACAGCAAGGCTTTTACCACTTATATTGATGATCTTATTAGCTAAGTCTCCTATAGCAATCATTTCATCGCTTCCTATGTTGATAGGTTCTGTGTAATTAGAATCCATTAATCTTCTGATTCCATCAATACATTCATCGATGTATAAGAACGATCTTGTTTGATTACCGTCTCCCCATATTTCTATCTCACCACCATCTTGTGCTTCTGCTACTTTGCGGCATAATGCTGCTGGTGCTTTTTCTTTACCGCCGGTGTAAGTTCCTTCTGGGCCAAATATATTATGGAAACGTGCTATACGAACATCTAAGCCGTAATTACGATTGTAAGATGTGTATAGTCTTTCGCTAAACAACTTCTCCCACCCGTACTCAGAATCAGGGTTAGCTGGGTATGCAGAATCCTCCGTGCAATTGATTGCTGTATACACACAAGCTGACGAACTGTAAAATACTTTTCTACTTTTTTGTAAAGTAGCTTCTTTAGCTACGTTTAAATTGATTGTAGCTGAGTTGTGCATAATGTTTGCATCGTTCTCTCCTGTGAAGATATATCCTGCACCACCCATATCCGCAGCTAATTGATAGACTTCATCGAATATGAGGTGTTGAACAAACGGTCTTCTTGAAAATCGATAGTCCAAAGGATGCTTACCATCATTGGATTCTATCACCATGACTTCTTTTACAAATCTCGCATCTCTTAAATCGCCTTTTACGAAGTCGTCTGCGAAAGTATTTCTAAATTCTGGATTCTTTAAGTCTACTCCACGTACCCAATACCCTTCTGCTTTTAATCTTTTAACTAAGTGTGAACCAATAAAGCCGCCGGCTCCTAGTACTAATGCTGTTTTCATATAATTAATTTATTTTGCTGGTAACAAAATTAGTATATATCTTTGACATATGGAAAATATTTTGTCAGGATTATTAGACCAAGTTTTAGGACATGGTGAAAAGGCTACCAAAAGTAACCGTAAATTCTGCTGTCCGTTTCCTGACTGTCAATCTAGAGCTAAAAACCATAAAAAATTAGAAGTAGATCTTATCACAGATTCAGAAGGCCATAATAAATGGGCATGCTGGGTTTGTGGTGCCAAAGGACGTACTGTCCGTGGGTTATTCCGTAAAGTAGGGGTAACTAAACAGATCTTAGACCAATTATCCAGGCTCATCATTAAGACTGATTACAACGATCAAGACTCCAAGATGTTTAATGGGGTGCTTCCAGAGGAATATAAATTCCTTTTAGACGCCAAACCTACAGATATCCTAGCCAAGCATGCTAGATTATACCTCAAGAAGAGAGGGATTACAGAGGAAGACATCATCAAATACCAGATCGGGTACTGTGACGAGGGTAACTACGCTGAGCGTATCATCCTACCGTCCTATGACGACAAGGGTAATATCAACTTCTTTGTGGGTAGATCTTTTGACCCAGAAATCAGACTAAAATACAAATATCCTCAAGCATCTCGCGACCTCATTCCGTTCGAAATGTTCATAAATTGGGAAGTACCTGTGGTTCTTTGTGAGGGTGGATTCGACATGCTAGCCATTAAGAGGAACGTCATACCCCTATTAGGTAAGACAATTACCCCTAAACTGATGAAAAAGCTCATAGAATCGAAGATAAAGAAGGTTTACATAGCTTTGGATGATGATGCCATAAAGATGGCTCTAAAGCACTGTGAGACCCTAATGAACATGGGTAAGAAGGTATTTCTAGTGGAAATGTCACAGAAAGACCCATCAGAGATGGGATTTGAAAGCTTTCTACAGCTGATCCAGCACACAGAACCCCTAACGGAATCTAGACTATTAAAATATAAAATGTCATTATAATGGAAAAAAACACCAATTTTTTGATACAGCTCGATGAGACTCAGTATCAAACCCCAGATCTTACCAAGAAAGGAGTAGCTACAGCTGCCCATAAGATCTATTCAGCTATCATGGAAGACGGTATGTCTGCTGTGGAGATAGCAACCATGTTTAAATTCGTAGAGGAGACCTCTAAGCAGCTTAAGGAACTTACCGATGATGGTGGTAAGAACAGCTTTACAGAGCTCGTTAGAGAGGAGATTAAGAGCCATTCTGACGATGGTAAGTCTTATACTACTAAACACGGTACCAAATTCGAATTATTCGAGGCTGCCAGCAAATTCGACTACGAATCTTGCGGAGACCCTGTCTGGAACAGAATGAATAACGAATTAGAGATATTGAAAGCTAAGGTGAAAGAGCGTGAATCTTTCCTCAAAACCCTTACTAAATCAATGGAAATGAACATCATGGACCCTGATACACAGGAGTTTTATGAGGGAGTAAACCTTCACCCACCAGTAAAATCTTCAACATCTACGTTCAAACAGACAATGATCAACGGATAGCCGATATTTATATACGTATTTAAATACCATGTATAATAAATTTCCGTGCTACTACCCAGGCGATTTCAATCCGCCAACCAAATATCATTTGAACACAATGGAATGGCTTTTAGGCAGACCAGAGATAGGTCATGTCTATATAGTCATAGGAAATAATGACCAAAATCAACTAACCCAGGAGAAAAAGGTCAAGCTATGGGAGATGTTAATAAGACATTCATTCTCTCCCAACGTATCTATTTTGAAGTCAAAAGAAGACCATGCTCTAAATGAGATAAAGAACGCTCTCGGTAAAAAGAGAGAGACCCCTTTCTTCATTGCCATGGATGAGAAAATGGCCAGAAACAGAGATATGCAGGAGCATTTCAGCGATTTCTCCAATTTCCAAATAGAAATTATACCATCTCAGTTTAATAAATCATCTCAACAGATGATTCAAGCTGTTTTGGATAAAGATGATAAAACAATCAGATCATTGATTCCTCATGAATTCAGTGATCAATCTGCTGCAGATTATGTTAATATAATGAAAAAACAGAATGATCCTGAAGCTCCGGATGAGAAATCACCTACTATCGACTATAAAACTCATTATATTAATAAATTTAATGATGGGTTCTGGAAAGAAGTATTTGAGCCGATGGTGAACGAAGAGATTTCGTATGCGGAGGCTACCAATGAATTTGATGCTCTTCAAACTGTTTTAGACAAAAAAAGAGATATTGCTTTTTTAGTTAAAGATGATATGAGTGAATCGAGTTGGCTTAAAATCCAAGAGATGATTAAAGAAGGTGGATTAAAAACCATGTTCATTAAAGGTAACGAAGGTGATGCATATGTTGTATACAGACCAGGCAAAGAAAAAGATGCAACAGAATTAAAAGACATAGCAGAAAAGCATGGCGGGTATTTAAAGTATGATGCACCTGCTGAAGATACAAGAAGAATAGGTCAGTTGTTATCTTATAAACCAGATGAGATCGAAGATTTCATTAAAAAAAATGCTAAGAAAAGCGAATCATTGAATATAACTTCTGAAGAAGAGGTTAATGAGATTGATTTTAAGAAAGCCGCTGCAGTAGCAGCAATGACTGCTGGATTAGCAGGCGCACCAAAAATGGCACAATCGCAAAATTTACAAGGTCTTAAAGATAAATTTAAACAAGGTATTACTGCGATACAGAATAAACTAAATACAAAGACAAAAATTGATACTATAAAGGTACAAAAAGACGCACCATTAGTATTACAAAAGTACAAAGATGACAAATCTGTAGGCTATGGTATTGCTAAACACAGAAATGAAAGCAGTGCTAGACAAATAGCATACATTAACGCATCCGCGGATTTAATGAAAAAATTAGGTAAAACGCAAATGATTGCCGGTATGGAAATAGTGGATGAGAAAATGTATCAATTTCCAGACGGTACTTATGAAGCTGAAACAATAGTAAAAATACGTTAAATAAAAACAAATGAAACAAAAAAACGAAAAAGAATTTAAGAAATTCATCATGGAAAGAGCAATACAAATTGCAGAAGTTGATACAGAGAAAGAATTACCATCTACGGATATGCCAGACATGCCTAAAGATGACACAGGAGGAGCTAACAGAGATGTTACAAACTTTGAAGAGCGTTTTGATAAAATCAAAACATCTATTCAATCCATATTTAATGCTATTAATTCTACTCAAGAATTAGAGCAAGTGTTAGAATACATGATAGATGAATTCAAATACGTAACAAAGTCAGCTAAAATAACAGCTATGAGAAAAGTATTAGCTCTTAAATCTAAACCAGATACTCAAAAAGTATAATATGAATTTTACTGAAATATTAAAAGATTTGTTATCAGATTGTGATACCTGCAGTGAGCCTTTATCTGAAGGCTTGCAGTATCATATAGATAATAATCTCCCTCTTACAGAGAACATCTACAGACCTTCTTCTGTTAAATATTTTGAATTGTTCAAAGAAGCTAAAGAACTTCTCAAAGCGGGTAAGATAGAGTTAAACGAAGAAGAAGCTAAAATTTTAGCTAATACAGATCTAGGTGAGTTTGGAATATATGAAGGTATAAAAGTACCGTTGGACTTCCCAATGAGCCATGAGCAACTATCAGAAGCTAAACACCAAGGTAAAGATGTTCAATTAAACAAACCTAAAAGAGGTGGTAGCAAGAAGTTCTACGTATTTGTTCGTAAACCAGGGGGAGGTATTAAAAAAATATCATTTGGTGACACTACTGGACTAAAAGCAAAGATCAACGATCCTAAGGCTCGTAAATCATTTGCAGCTAGACATAAGTGTGCACAAGCTAATGATAAGACAATGGCTGGTTATTGGTCATGTCGTTTACCGCGTTACGCATCAATGTTAGGGCTTAAATCAAACTTCACAGGATTCTGGTAATATGTCAAAACTAATTAAATTACTTAAAGAGGTATTAAAAGAGGCCAAGCAAGTTGGTGCATTATATCATTTCACTGATTATGAAGCAGCTAAAAATATTGTGGACGATGGTCTTAAGTTAAAGACGGCTACTAAACCAACAGGTCTAGAGAAAACTCCAGATTATGCAAAGTATGTAAGCTTTACTAGAAACAAAGATTTAAAAAGCCCAACGATATATCGTGAGGTTAGATTTAAAGTAGACGGTGATGCGATGTCTAACAGATACAAAGTAGAGCCATTTGCAGATACTAAATCTGGATTTGGTAGAAAATCTAGCGACGAATCTGAAGAAAGAATAGATGTTGAGATGAAAGGTGGTAACATTGATATCTCACCTTATTTATTGTCTGTTGAAATCATGGACCCATCAGCGTTAAAAGAGAATCAAGAAGAAGATGAGGATGATGTTGATTTCACTACACCTATCAAATCATCTCACTTATCATATTATAAAGATTTGATTGATACATTAAAACAAAAAGCTATACCATTTAACATAGTAAAAAGTTATGCAAGATAGACCATATACTGAAATATATTCAGACGGTTGGTACGAAAGAGTTTTTGATGGGGAGTTGGATAGTGGGGAGATGAAATGGCACAGAGACTATGAAGATCGTTATGTAGAACCTATCGGAAATACCGATTGGTTATTCCAGTTAGAAAACGAACTACCGGTTAAAATAGAAGGTAGATTGTTTGTTCCTAAAGGATCGTGGCATAGAGCAATTAAAGGTACAGGAGATTTAAAAATAAGAATTAAAAAGATATAGTTATGGCAGAGACACTACTCAAAAAAGAGTTCCAAGAAAGAGACGTACAACGTCTTAGAAACATCTTAACAAAGAAACACGGCAACGCCACAGGCGTCCAAGTTGGTTATCAGAAAGCAACCGAGGATTACAAAGAAGGAGATACGTGGGAGGTTAACGGAAAGATGTGGACCATCAAAGATGGTTTGAAACAGACAGTTACTAAACTAGATGATATTAAGAAAGCTATTAGGATGCCATTTGTGTGCCCAAATTGCAGTAGACCGATGAAATCTAGTCTAGATAAAAGAATGTATCCAATACATAACACTTGTTTCTCATGTGTTGTGGAGAACGAAACTAAGCTAAAAGCAGAAGGAAAATATGAAGAATACGCTAAAAACATGGTTACCAAGAACATTATTACGCATATTGAGGAGGCTGAACAGTTTATTGAGGAATTTGCCAGTATGGGTAAAGACACTTATGTAACTGAGCATGGAGATATCGAGGATTGGGAAGGCGGTACAGATAAGGATAAAATGGTAGCAGAAATGAAAAAAGGCCTTCAAGAAATGAAGGAACGTCTTGAAAAGTAGATATTTATAACTATAATCATTTAAAAACAATAAAATGGACTTCAAAACTCTCTTAAAACAATCAATTATAGAAGAAGCTAATAAGGCAAAACCTTCAGCTGGACTATCTAAAAAGGAAAAATCAGACGTAGTTAAAAAAGCTAAAGCTGGTAAAGACATAGGTAAAAAAGGTAAAGGCTTTGAAAAGGTAGCTGATAAGGCTGCTGAGAAATACGGTAGTAAAGAGAAAGGTGAAAAGGTAGCCGCCGCAGCTATGTGGAAGAACATCAAGCGTGAGGGTGCTGAAGGTGAAGTAGATCAAGAAGGCCAAATGGCCAAAGTTCAGCTTAAGAAGATTGCTAAGTACGCTATGAAGATGTACGGTTCATTACAAGACGATACACAATTAGATGCTTGGGTTCAAGACCATATTGCAAAAGCTTCAGAGTTAATGGGCCAAGTAGGCCATTTTATGGACGATCAAAACGACACCACCTTAATCCAACCAGTAGCTGAGAAGAAATTATCTAATGCTGAGAAAACTAAGATTCAAGAATTATCTCCTCAAACTAGGCGTAGTGCTTATGATAAAGCATCTGACTTAGCACACATAGCTAGTAATCAGTTTAACCAGGACCCATTAGAAAAACAAAAAAGATTAGGCCAAATGAATAAATTTGGAAAGTCTTTTGACCCAGGAACTGAATTAAAAATTAAAAATATTATCGGCCGCCTAGATTACGATATTGAACTTTTTAGAGATAGTAGTAGCGTTCGTTTAAAGGTGACAAAACAGGGAAAAGATGTTGCAGATGTTATTGTGACTAAAGGTAAGTATGATTTACAAGATCGCGGTGAATTTGATAGTAGTATGGGTAGAAAGCTTATGACAGCTATTAAATACATTCAAGATAAGGAATTAGCTGAGTCTTTAAACAAAGCTAAAAAATCTGCTGAGTAATGAAATTACTGAGTATACTTAAAGAAGTATTAAGTGAATCAGATCCTAAAACAGGTACAGGTAAAAAACCTAAAGGATCTAGTCGTCGCTTATATACTGATGAAAATCCTAAAGATACTGTTCGTGTTAAATTTAAAACATCTCAAGATATAAAAGATACATTATCTAAAGAATCGTTTAAATCTAAAACTCATGCTCGTAAATCACAAATTATTAATTTAATACATCAACGAGTAAGAGTCGCATATGGTAAAGCTAAAAACCCAGAAGTAAAAGCAAGATTAAAAAGTGCTTTAAATTATATTGAACAACGTAAAGAGGCATCTAAAGAAAAAACACAACGTTTAAACAAAGAAACATCAGATCCACAATCAGGTAAATCGGCGCCATTTGGTTCTGGTTATGCTCCTGTAAAAATTAAAAAATAATGATTAAACTATTAGATATATTAAAAGAAGTAAAGGAAACGTTTGAAAGTTTTGCCACTACTCGCGCTAAGGGTGCTGCTAAAATAGCATCTACTGCTGAAGAAAAAGGTGGATTAGCATTGTTAACATGGCACCACTTTAAAGTAAAAGCTCCATATTATAAAAAAGCAGAAAATGGTAAATTTGATAAAGAAGCGGCTGTAAAAGAATTTGAAAAAACCTATAAAAAGATATCATTAAATATGTCTCAAATAGAATTTCAACGTGAAGTAGGACGTATGGAAGTATTAGGTGAATTATTAATACAGAATAAATAATGATTAAACTTATAGACATTTTAAACGAAACAGAAATTAGTAAGTGTCCAGCTGCTACTCAAAATATAGAGTTAAACTTACAAAATAGACAAAAAGCTATTAATGAGTATGGCTACGGACCACTTAATCCTAATGAACCTAGCGAGAAATTTTGGCAAGCTAAAGTGGATATGTGGAAATTAGACTCAGTAGAAGAAGCCAAATCATCAAGATGTGGCAACTGTGCTGCTTTTGATATCACAACTAAAACACTAGATTGTATTGCTAAAGGAATTGGTAACGACCAAGGATCAGAAAATCCTTTTGATGTAATAAAAGTTGGTAAATTAGGATATTGTAGATTTTTAAAATTTAAATGTGCTGCAGCTAGAACATGTGATGCCTGGGTTGTTGGCGGACCTATAACAGATGATAAAAATAAATAAATGATTAAATTAACAGAAATTTTACAAGATCTTTTAGTTGAAAAAACGCTATGTCCTAAAGGTAGAGCTTACTATGATCGCCGTAGAGCTGCTGGTGAAAAACCATCAGCTTATTTATCTGGTCGTGCTGTTAAAGTATGTAAAGGTTTAATGGAAGAAGATGATTTAGATATGCAAGAATCATTATATAATTGGTTTAAAAAAGAAGATTGGGTGCGAATTGATACAGCAGGTAATATAACTGGACCTTGCGGTACAATGAAAAAAGGTAATAAAACAACTCGTTGTTTACCTCGCGCTAAAGCAAATAGTTTAACTAAAGCTGAACGCGCTGCTACATCAAAGAAAAAAGTAGCGTCTGATAAACAATTTGTAGCTAATACCAAAAAAGCAAAAGTACAAAAGAAATGACATCTGAATTAATCATAGGCATGACCACTGCGGTTCTAACCTCTATCATTGGACCAATAGCCGTCCATTATGTTAAGCTCATAACAGAAAAGAAGAAAAAAGATCCATTAGGAGAATCCATGAAATTAAATGAGCTTATAATTACTAAGATGGAATCAATAAGATTAGACAACCACGCAGACAGAGTTTGGTTATTACAGTTTCATAACGGAGGTCATTTCTACCCTACGGGAAAGTCAATTCAGAAATTCAGCATGGTGTACGAAGTACTAAGTAACTCAGCAATACCCTGCCAACACCAATTTCAAAACATACCAGTAAGCTTATTCAGTAAAGCAATAAACGTCCTTCATAAAGGTAAAGTTATATGTGTAGATGACGCTACTATAGCAGATAAACAATATGAGGGATTCACCTCGGTTATACCGGGATCAGGGGTTAAAAGCACCTATATGTTCCCAGTTTACAATATAAAAGATCATTTTATAGGGATTGTAGGGGCGGATTTTAGCAGTAAGAAGAAAGCCTTAGATATGGCACAACTAACTGACGTTGAGATCGAAATATCTACTATAGGGGGTGTCCTAGACAATTATTTAACATACTAAGAGATATTTATTTATATATGAAACCTAATTATTATCACATATTCAAGCTCAAATTAAAAGAAGAAGAGGTGGTTACACCTATTGAAAACGAGTCTAATTTAGAGAAAATCCTTGAAAAACCCAATAAAGTATCTAAAGTGTTAGCTTTGTTATTGACAACGCAAAAGTCTTTAAACGATGAGGCTAAGACTCAATTAAGAGAAGTGGTATCTGATATCAAATGCATTTCATACAAGCCAACTACCTTTAGAGTAGTTATCCCTAACGGTAATTACTTCGATCTTAAGTATGATCCTACACCGTTGAATATACAATATCCAGACGATTTTCAAGCTAAAGACTCATTCACCGTAATAGTTAGTGGAAAGAAATTTCACATAGCCAATAACTCAGAGTTAGACAGCGCTATAGATTACATAAACATATTATTAAGTACATCTCCTATCGGTAAGGAACCAGAACCAGGAGCTGAACCAGCTGCCGAACCTGAAACACCACCTGAAGGAGAAACACCACCTGAAGAAGAAGCATAATGGAAATAGGAAATCACAAAAATTTAGGAAAAGACATTCAAGTATCGGGACATAACATTGTCCCTTATTTGGCTAATTTAACCAAATACATGGTAGATAATGGTTTGAAGGCAAACCCATTACCAAAAGTGATTATATCTTCAGATGCACAGTATGCAAATGAACCTTTTGGTAAAACAGCTTATTATGATCCTGAAAATAAAGTTGTAACATTATTTGTAGCAGGTAGACATATTAAAGATGTTTTACGTAGCTTTGCACATGAGATGATTCATCACAGCCAGTTTTTAACCGGTATGTTTGACGAAAATCATCTAGATGCTTTAGAAGACCCAAGATATGCAGAAAATGATAAACATATGATGAATATGGAAAAAGATGCTTATCTTCGCGGTAACATGTTCTTTAGAACCTGGGAAGATTCATTTAAATAAATTATTATGAAAAAAACATTAATTACAGTAATTTTAGTTATCTTAGCGGCTGCAGCTGTTTATTTTATTTTTTTAGATCGTGGTTTTAACTACGATAAACAAGAATTTAAGGAAACAATTGATAGCTTGAACAAAGAAATAGATCTTAAAGAAGATACTATCAATATCAAAGAAGAAGAAGTTCATGTGTTTGAAAATCAAGTAGAACGTGCTCAGAAAACAATAGATGTTAATAATGTTAAAATTAAAAAATTAAATCAAAAACATGAAATACAAATACTTACTATTGATAGTTACGATGTTACTCAGCTTGAACAGTTTTTCACAAACCGTTATAGAGACTCGTCAAGTATCAAATAACGATACCGTTAAGATTCATATTGATATCGCTAAAAAGATCGCTAAAGATTTATCTTTATTAGACGTTCTTAAAGAAGAAAGAGTTTTATTAAAGCAAAACATTGATACGATTACGTTTCAAAGAGATACAAAAGACTCAATTATTGTTCGCAAAAATGATCAAATAGGATTGTATAAATCTTCTATTGATATCTACAAACAAAAAGAAGACGTATATAAAATAACTTTAGGTAAATTAGATTTACAGTTATCTAAAGCAAAATTTAAAAACAAATTAGGCTGGGGAACAGCTGCGATTTTGGTTGTATATACACTTGTCCGTAAATAATGTCAGAAAACCCAGTATCTCTTAAAGAAATAATAAGGGATGAATACATAAAATGTGCAAAAGATCCGGTATACTTTTTAAAAAAGTATGTCTATATTCAGACTAGTGACGGTCGAATGCTGTTTAATCCCTATATTTTTCAGGATAAACTTCTTTTCTTATTAAATAAACACGATAGAACTATTATTCTAAAGTCTAGACAGTTAGGTATTACTACCTTATGTGCTGCCTATTCTTTATGGTTAATGCTATTTCAAAAGGATCAATCAATTCTAGCGCTTGCACCAACCCAAGAGAAAGCTAGAAACATTGTAGATAAAGTACGCTTTGCTTATGCGGAGCTTCCCTCATGGTTAAGAGTACCATCCTCAGAAGATAACAAATTAAGTCTTATATTATCCAACGGATCTAAAATCAAAGCTGCATCAGGGGCCTCAGAGAGTGCTCGTGGTTACACCGCTAACGTATTGATTCTGGATGAGGCTGCGTTTATTGAGAATGCTGAAGATTTATGGGGATCTGCTCAACAAACTTTAGCAACAGGTGGTAGAGCCATCGTGTTGTCAACTCCAAATGGTATCGGTCAGTGGTTCCACCAAATGTGGAATGATGCAGAAATGCAAGATAACAATTTCGTTCCTATTAGATTACCATGGAATGTTCACCCTAACAGAGACCAGAAATGGAGAGACGATCAAGAAAAAGAACTTGGTAAAAGATTAGCTGCACAAGAGTGTGATTGCAATTTTAACAGCTCAGGAGACACTTATTTTGAATCAGAGCAGTTAGAGTACTATACAGCTAATATACTCGATCCTGTAGGCTTTGAAGGGCCAAAGAATGACATCTGGGTGTGGGAACATCCTGTAGATCAAAGATCTTACATGGTTGTAGTTGATACAGCTAAGGGAGATGGTTCAGATAGCTCCGGTATTCAAGTATTAGACATATACAGCGGTGCTCAGGCATCTGAGTATAAAGGTGACGCTGACACTAGTACCCTGTCTAAAATGGCCGTTGCTTTAGCAATAAAGTACAACTCAGCACTTCTAGTAGTAGAAAATACAGGATTAGGACACGCTACAATGAGTATGATCCTAGAGATAGGTTACAATAACATTTACTACTCCCCTAAAGGAGACACGTTAAATGTGAGTCAGTACATGACTCAATTCTATGAATACGATATCTCTCGTATGACTCCAGGCTTTACAACCTCTACTAAGACTAGACCAGAGGTATTGTTAGCTATGAAGAGCTACGTCAGAGATCATTCTATTCAAATCCGTTCTAAACGAACAGTAAATGAGATGCAGACTTTCATTTGGAAGAATGGTAAAGCGCAGGCTCAAACTGGATACAACGATGATTTGATCATGTCGTATTCAATTGGGCTTTATTTAAGAGATAGTGCAATACAATATCGTGCACAAGGCCTTGATATGCAAAGAGCTGTATTGAATAGTATGCAAAAATCAACAACATTTTCACCGGTCAACCAATTAAATGAACCAAAAGTAAATCCATACCAGATGAACGTTAACGGTCAGATGGAGGATATTACGTGGTTAATCTAATAATGACCATATTTATATATATTAAAGAACAGATATGCCAGTAGACAAAAGTTTATTCCCAAGGCTTAAAAGATTATTTAGCACCGACGTTGTCATTAGAAACGTGGGCGGGAAGCAGTTACGTGTAATGGATGTGGAGCGTATCCAAAGTTTTGGTCAGTTACAGACTAACAGTTTAGTAGACAGATTTACTCGTTTACACAAGTCTGGACAAAGAATGCAGTTCAATCCGACGTTGAACTACCAAACACTTAGATTACAGCTGTACTCAGATTATGAAGCGATGGATACGGATGGTATTGTATCAGCTGTATTAGATATTTTATGTGAGGAATCGACTTTAAAAGGTGAAACCAATGAGGTTTTAACCGTTAGAAGCTCGAACGACAACATCCAACGTATCTTATATAACTTATTTTATGATGTGTTGAATATCGAATTCAACTTACCTATGTGGATTAGATCCATGTGTAAGTACGGAGACTTCTTTTTGAAGTTAGATATTGCAGAAAAATTTGGTGTGTACAGCGCCAGACCATTGTCAGTATACGATATGATTCGTGAAGAAGGTCAAGACCCAAACAATCCATCTTATATTAGATTCATCTATGATCCAATATCAGTAGCAGGTGGTACAACCGCTACTAAGAACAAAGAATACTTTGAGAATTTTGAAGTAGCACACTTTAGATTACTTACAGACACCAACTACCTACCTTTCGGTAGATCATACGTTGAGCCGGCTCGTAAGTATTTCAAACAATATACCTTGATGATGGATGCGATGTTGTTACACCGTATCATGCGTGCTCCTGAAAAGCGTATTTTCTATATCAACGTAGGTAATATTCCTCCAGCAGAGGTTAATGCGTTTGTACAACAAACCGTTAACGGTATGAAGAAAACTCCTTATATTGATCAGAACACAGGTGATTACAACTTGAAGTTCAACGTACAGAATATGCTTGAGGATTTCTATATCCCAGTTCGTCCAGGTGATAATACCACTAAGATCGACACTACAAAAGGATTAGAATATGCTGGTATTGAGGACGTTGAGTTCTTAAGAGACTTGATGTTAGGCTCTTTAAAGGTACCTAAATCATTCTTGAACTACTCAGATGAATTGAACGGTAAGTCCACTATTAGTGCCTTAGACGTTCGTTTCTCACGTACTATTGAGCGTATCCAAAGAATCGTATTAAGTGAACTTGAGAAGATTGCATTGATACATTTATATGTTCAAGGCTTTGAGGATTCTGATTTGGTGAATTTCCAATTAGGATTGAACAATCCATCTATCATCTACGAGCAAGAGAAGATTGCTTTGATGAAGGAGAAAGTGGATTTGGCTGGCCAGATCATGGAGAAGAAGCTATTCTCTACAGATTACATCGCTGATAAGATCTTCCAAATGAGCGAAGAGCAAATCATGGAGCAAAGAGAACTTGTAGCAGAAGATGCTAAGAGAACCTTTAGATACAACCAACTTGAGACTGAGGGTAACGATCCATCTGTATCGGGTGAATCTTATGGTACTCCTCACGACTTGGCTTCTATCTACAAAGCTAATGCTAGCGGACCTGAAGATGTTCCAGACGGATATGATGAATTTAGCCAGGTTAAGAAGGATGTGGGTGGTAGACCTAAGGAAAAAGCCTCTATCTACAAGACAGATGCTTCAGCTAGTGGTCGCGATCCATTGGGTGCCAAGGGTATGAAAGACATTAAACCTGATAAATTTACCTATAAAGACAAGCCAAGTGCTTACGCTTTAGAGGCTATGAAGATGGTAGCGGATAAGAAAAGGAAGAAAATGACCATTTTCGAACAAAAAATTGAGGAACCAGGCTTATTAGACGAGAAAAACATTATTGGAGAGGATATTTAATAATATTTATAGAAGATCAAGATCACATGAATTTAAAACATAATAAAATTCGAAACACCGGCATCTTATTTGAGCTATTAGTGCGTCAAATAACTACAGACACTCTGAACAACAGGGAATCTAAATCTGTGGATATACTCAAGAAACACTATAACAACACTCAAATCGCTAAAGAGTTTAAGATTTACAAGACTTTAGCCAACGCCAAAAATTTATCTGAAGCCAAGGCAAACGTTATTATTAACGCAGCCGTAGAGGCCTATCGTAAGCTTAACAAAGCTACCCTAAAGAGTCAGAAATACGCTCTTATTTCAGATATTAAAGAAAATTATAATATAGAAGAGTTCTTCAAATCAAAGGTAGAAAACTACAAAATGCTAGCTTCTATCTATATGCTATTTGAAATGGACCATTCTAGTATAGTTGATCCTGAGAAGGAAGTTAAATACCGCTTCGCAATTATGGAAGACATCTGTGCTTCTGCAGTGAAAGAAGAGAAAGATGCTATCATCGAAGAGTATAACTCATATGACAAAGGAACTAAAGCTTTGGTTTACAAGCTTTTAATTCAGAAGTTCAATGAGAAATATTCTAATCTTGATGACAATCAAAAGAATTTATTGAAAGAATACATCAGCAATATCTCCACAACAGATAAGCTGAAGGATTATATGAACGAAGAGTTTGTTAAAGTTAGAAAGGAACTTGGCAAATTTGCTAAGGCTCTTACTGACGAAGTTAGAAAAGTAAAATTAGCAGAGGTGATGAATTTTATTGAAGAGATTCCATCAAATCGTCAGATCTGCGAGAAAGATATTCATAACTTGTTATACTATTATGAGCTTATAAAAGAGTTCAAACAAATAGAAAGTAAGTAATGGAACCCGAAAAGAAAGAAAGAATAAATCGCAAAGACGATAAAACGCCTAGTACTAAAAAGGGTGCTTTTATCGATGCGGCTAAATCTTCTTATGAACCTGGAAAAGTTCATGAGATTTCTTTTAAAAGAATGGAATCAGACGCTGGTGAAAAATCAGGCCTTCATTCAAGAAAGGTAATAACAATATACAGAAAGTTATCAGAACAAGAATATAATACATTAAAGAAAGCTAGAATATTCTTTACCGTTGTTCCTTCTGATGCTTCCGAACATGAAATGGATGTGTATAATATTGAAGTACCAAAAGAGCTATACGGATCTAGAAAAGGACCAATTCATGAGTATTTTGTATATTCTTCTAAAGAACAGATAAATGCATTATCTGCGAAGAATAAAACTAAATTGAAGTTGGAATTAATACCTCTAACTCAAATAGTAGAAAAAGGAATAGGTAGAACGCAAATGACAAACAATGATATCAAATCATTTTTAGTCAGTTCAGAAAGAAGGTTGAAACAAAAGAAAACAACAGTTTTTAAACCGGCTGTGACAAATAAACAAGAAGACGATTTTACAGCGGAGGATAGAAAAGAAGCTTCTAAGTTTACAACAAAAGATGATGTAGATAGATTATTTAATAAAGCTATATCATTATATGATAAATTTAGTAAAAATGCTAATCCTATAGCAAAAGAGATGTTTTATGATGTTATGGACGAATATTTTAAAAAGCTAGGTGAATTTACAGATGATCCATATATAATGGCAGCTGTATTAGATCTTATAAAACCAAAGTTATCAAGCAAAACGGGTTTATTTAAAAAATTTGTTGATTACTTTGATAAAAAAGTAGGACCGATGAAAGAGATGTCAACAACTGGTACTGGAGCGTTTGCAACTCCTGGAGAAGGAGAAGGGATGGCTACCAAGTATGCATTTGCGGGAGCAGGAGCAGACCCTAAAAAGAAAAAAAAGCGCATTCCGACAATGAAGAATGAAGCTTTATCAAATTATAAAATGTTTTTAAAACATATATTTAATATAAATAACTAACTCAAACATAAAGGAAGTTAACATGACTACACAGCAATTATACCAAAAAGTTATTAACGAGCAAATGAGCAAGACTGAATTCTTGTGGAATGTTCGTAGAGATGATAGATTTACATCTATTGTAACAAACATCATGTCATTCGAAGACACTATTTCAGTGTTGAAGGGTAAAGGGCATGTGTGGGATGCTAGTCAAGAAGCTCCGGCAACTCGTCCCTTTGACTTCATTGGAACAATGAAATCATTAAACGAAGCGTCTAAGAAAGAAAACAAATTAAAAGGCGGTAAAGGAGATAAGTTAGATGCTGATCACGTTAACTACCATGAATTCACTAAAGGGTGGAAGCATGAGTTAGAACACACAGATGATATCGACAAAGCTAAAGAAATAGCTTTAGACCACTTAGCTGAAGATCCTAACTACTATACTCGTTTAGATATGGTTGAATATCAAGATGAAAAAACTAAGAAGAAAACAGCTGCTAAAAAAACTAAAGAAGGATCAATGGTTGATACAGAAAACCAAATGACTCCTGTTGATAAAAAAAAAGTTAAGTCTAACGTAAAAGCTGGATTAGGAAAGCAAGAGAAAGCAAAGTCTAAAAATGCTGGTGCCAAAGTAATGAAAGGTGGTTCTGGTGAGATGACTTCTGTTAAAGAAAGCTTTGTAGGTCTTTTACCGGCTAAAAAAGCACAAAAAGATTCTGAAGATGATGAAAGTAATTTTGAAAAAGCTTTAGTAAATAAAGATATTCCCGAACTAGCTTCAATTGTTGTTGATGATATTAAATACAACAATGAACGTTATTTTAAAGAATATTTAAAAGACATTGTAGATCGTTTAGATGATGATTCTATTCAAGAATTAAACGATCAAATCGATACATTATTAGATAGAATTGGTGGATATCAAGGTCATGAAGATGACTACCACGTTGAACCTAAAGGTTTAAATAAATCATCTAAAACAGATGCCGGTGATTTAACAGAAGGAGCTGCTACAGATTTAGAATTCAAAACTAATGTAGAGTACATTTGGAAAATCGTAGGTAGAAATATACAATCTGGTAAATTAGATCAATTTGAATATGAATATCTATTATCTAAAGGAGACTACTTAGAATTTTTTGACTACAAAGAAAGAGCCAAAGGTGTTAAAGCTAAAGAAGTACCTCAATCAGTGGATATTACTAAAGATCCAACTAAATTCGTTACTAAGAAAGACAATCCTACTAAAAAGATAGACAACTATAGTAAATATTCTGCAACTAAAGGTGTGGTTGAAAAAGATATTGATGATACTTTAAAGTATGAGCCAGATCAAATATACATGTATAGGAGAGAAGAAGACAGAAGAGGAAACGCGGGTACATTATCACAAGAAGAGTTTGACAGCATTAAGAACGATCCTAAGCTTTTAATATTTAAAAAGACATCTCAAGAAGAATTAGATGCTATGGATGCTCGTAATAAACCTAAAATAGTTGTTACAAAAGATGAACCGTCTACTGGTACAGATAGAAAAAGAGCTACCTTAACAAATGATCCTAAAACATATACAGCTCCCCCAATGGAGAAGCCTGATGGTGATTTATACAATTATCAAATCATTCCAATTAAAGGTGGTAAATCTAGCGAAGTACAAATGACTAAGAAGCAAGCAGAAAAACTTGCTAATAATGATAATTTCAAAAAAGTTTACAAAGTAGAACTAAAATCAGAAGAACCTGTAGGTAGAGGTAAAAACACAAAAGTTGTTACTACTTACGCCTCCGGCGTTAAACCAGCTGGTCAAAAAACTAAAAAGGAAAAAGACAGACCAACTGCTGATATCAAAGGTATCTCATCTCAAGAACCAGAAACAGATGGTGGTGGTTCGTATGTAGGTGTTAAACGTAAATCAGAACCTAATTTAGGTGTTAAAAGAATAAAACCTACTCCTAGTCTTTCTAGTGCATCTAAGAATTGGCAAGTAGTTGATGTATCTGAACCTAAACAACCAATTGTAATTGGTGCATTTGATGATAAAGAAGAAGCTATAAAAATGAAAGGATCTAATAATAGAATATTAGTATTACCTCGATTAGCTTTAAAGAGATTAAATTTAGAACCATTAGAAGAAGTTCTAGACGATACTACAAAGAAAGACCTTGAGTCTGCTAACGTATCATTCATCATCCCTGGTGAAGGAGACACAGATCAAAAATTAGATGTATCAGATACAGTTAAATCGGCTGTATTCAGCAATAAAGACAACAGCTTAACTATCAATTTAGCTGGTGGTAACAGAGTGGTATTCACTCCAGATGCTGCTGGTAAACCAGTAGGCGTTTACTTCTCTAAGCAAGATGGTCAAGAAGTATCTAAGCAAGTATTAGACGTTCAACCTCCATTAACTACAGCTATCGATAAGGTGTATGCTTCTAAGAAAAAAGAAGAACCAGCGGTAAACGAAACATTAGAAAACTATATTCGTGAGCGCATTAAACAAGCTATTAAAGAAGGAGAAGAAGGTCAATATATCGGTATGATCGGACCAGATGCTTTAAAAAAAAAACTTAAGGAATACATGGCAAGATATGAATGGGGACACCAACATTCAGGAAACCCAGCTGTAAAAGCACGTGGACAAGAAATCCACGGTATAGTATCTAAGATGGTATTTGAATTGGGAGATGATGGTGTTGTTATATTCAATGATTACGCACCTGAAGAATACCAAATTGAAAACAAAGAAGACTTGGGAAATGATCCAGCATTCAAAGTAGGATTAGGACCACAAGACCGTGATTTCAACCCAGAAGAGTTAACAGGTAGAGGCGGAAGAGTTGCAGAAGCAACTTACGACGAAGAAGATGTTAAGAGATATACAGACAAAATGGACAAGAATATTGATGATCCTAGTCTAGAGAAAGATATGGCTGATTTTGGTGAGAAAGCGATGACAAATGCTTTTGGAAACTCAGCAGCTCAAACTTTAGTAGCTAGAATACTAGGTGAGTACATCTCTAAAAAAGGTGCACAAAACATCAAAAATTCAAATATAATCAGAGGATTTCACAAATTAGCAGATAAAAACAAATAACATGGCAGAGTTACTTACAGAGTATTTTCAATTAAAGTTAAACCCTCAACAGATAAATGAGGCTGCTGGAAGCAAACCCGGAGAAGGTATGTTTCTAAACGGCGTTGTAATTCAACGTGCTAATGCTAAGAATAGAAACGGTAGAATCTACCCAGAAGAGATCTTAAAGAGAGAGATTGATAAATACAACGATACCATGGTTAAGCACAATCGTGCTCTAGGAGAGCTAGATCATGCTGATTCTAATGTTGTGAACCTTAAAAACGTGTCACATAACATTAAAAAGATATACTGGACCGGTGACGACGTTATGGGAGACATTGAGATATTAGATGGCCCAGAGTTCCCAGCAGGCCGTATTGCCGCTGGATTGCTTCGTAGAGGCATTCCTGTAGGAATTAGCTCTAGAGGCATGGGTAGCGTAGATGAGGGTAGAGACGGTACGGTAACCGTAAATGACGATTTTGCCTTATTAACATTTGATTTAGTATCATTTGAGTCCACTCAAGGGGCTAATATGTCTTTAAGAGAGGGCTATGAAGCTAACTCTAATAAGGATTTAAAGCACATAGATGAGATCTTAAGAGACCTAATCTGCAATAACTCAGGGGTTTGCATCTGCTAAAATAAAAAATATTTTAACTAATTTTTTAGTTTTTGATATCTTGGGCATATTTATTGTAGAATAAACACGCCGAATACTCTTTTATTCTATAACTGTCTCTTATACACATCTGACGCTGCCGACGAATAGAGAGGTGTAGATCTCGGTGGTCGCCGTATCA
>ENA-OSIY01000403-OSIY01000403.1-marine-metagenome-genome-assembly--contig:-NODE-403-length-24056-cov-15.258935_pt1 | contig 24056 bp, 19 predicted proteins | sample MGYA00237884_ERZ534233 | MGnify/ENA primary metagenome ERZ534233 (study PRJEB26412, sample SAMN06343840) | marine metagenome | isolation source: estuarine water | place: USA: Columbia River Estuary... | reverse complement strand
AAGGGTTGGGCTGTTCGCCCATTAAAGTGGCACGCGAGCTGGGTTCAGAACGTCGTGAGACAGTTCGGTCTCTATCTACAGTGGGCGCGAGAAATTTGAGTGGATCTGATCCTAGTACGAGAGGACCGGATTGGACTGACCTCTGGTGTACCAGTTGTTCCGCCAGGAGCACTGCTGGGTAGCTACGTCGGGAAGGGATAAGCGCTGAAAGCATATAAGCGCGAAACCTACCACAAGATGAGATTTCTTTAAAGGGTCGTGGGAGACTACCACGTTGATAGGTCATAGGTGTAAGGGCAGTAATGTCTGTAGCCGAGTGATACTAATAACCCATAAGCTTATGTACGCCGTTTTCCTACTTACCTTCGGGTAGGTAGGAAAGCTAACTCTTTGCTTTAAATATTTATTCAAGCTTTAATAGCTATTTTCCTATTCTTATATTGATATGTTATGTTATTTCCCTACGGCTAGTAGGGTGACCATACTGTTTTAAACAGTTACGTCATAAAACTAAGGTGGTTATAGCGACGGGGCTCACCTCTTACCTTTCCGAACAGAGAAGTTAAGCCCGTTTGCGCCGATGGTACTGCACTCGTGGGAGAGTAGGTCGCCGCCTTCTTTAAGATCCAATCATTTATTTGATTGGATCTTTTTTTTTGCAATAAACTCAAGTAATTAATAATGAGCCTACACCATAATCTGTAAACCAAATAGCGTTATAGTATACCCAAGCTAAAGGGGCACACTAGTACAAAATAATAAAAGAAAACAGGTCTTAACCATGACCTTATATAGAAATCCTAGAATATAGACTTCATAATGGTATTTTTACTCTTGACCTAAAGCGTAGTTTTAAAGTCTATATATAGCTATAAAACACTTTGAAAATATTGACAAATCTATTTTAGATATACAAAAACCCCATTGTTTTAGTGAACAATGGGATTTTCAAATATAATAGAGGCTACTATTTCAAATGTTGAAAAAGCCAACTAGTTACTGTAATACTTATTTTATCTTAAAAAATTCGATAGTATCTCTGTTGTTACTTACCATGATATGTTTATTTCCTTTTATAGTAATCACATCAATATCCCTAGCGTCTTTATCATTAAAGAATCCAGAGTTCTGTAATGAAATAGTTTTAAAATCGTTAGTCATGACACTGCCTATGTGGGCATCATACCTTCCAGTTTCTACCTCTACCGGGAAATGATTCCCTACAGAGATTATTTCATCTGTACCATTATTATCAATATCCAACACTATTAAACCATTTGTAGGAGCAACTTGTGTCGTATTAGGCAGTGCTGTAAATGTAAACTGATTATTTTGGTTTAGTAGTAGTGCGCTTTCAAAGTAAGTAGCTTTGTGTATTTCTGCATTGTTAGTGTCAAAATTACTATACACCTGATCAAAAGTAAGACTTCCAAATTCTGCATAAGAACTAATATTTGCTTTTATACCTGGAACTTGTTCTGATGAACATTGTAGCCCCCTAACGGGATATAGTTGGTTATCATTATAATACCCTAAGGCTATATCATTTGTTCCATTTGAGTCAAAATCTTTGGCCATAATAACAAATGGTTGCTCGTTTGTAGCTTTATGCTTGCTGTTGGTTCCTAAATTACCTGCCAATAAATCGATATTTCCATCCTTATTGGTGTCTGTTGCAGTTATTGTATTCCACCACCCGATATTTTTGTCTGTACCATATGCTTTACTTTGATTGGTAAAAGAACCATTGTTGTTTATGTAAATTTCTATAGCCATCCAGTGTCCTACAATTACAAGATCTTCTTGGTTGTCGTTATTTATATCTGTAAATACGGCGTCCTTTACCATACCTATGTTGCTCATGTTATCTGTACGGCTAACAATTTCATTTTTAAAAACTCCATTGTTGTTAATTAATAACTGGCTCTCTCCAGCCTGAGGATAGTTTCCTGGTGTTTGAAATCCTCCTATAAACAGATCTAAATCTCCATCTTTGTCTATATCTGAGGCTTTAACACAGCTTCCACTAGCGTATACGCTTGGTAAAATACCAGAGGTTTTAGTAAAATTTCCTTTGCCATCATTTTCATACAATCTATCAAGTTGTAGCGTGCTATTTAAATCATGCTCATTACTACCACTTACAACATATAAATCTTTATCTCCATCTTTATCAAAATCAAAAAATAAAACGCCTAAATCTTCATTCATTTTATCCTTTTCAAAGGCCTTTTGTTTTGATTTTTTAAAAGTACCATTTGAGTTTTGAAGGTATAATACTCCTGGATAACCAACACCATTTCCTTGATAAAAATCCTCTAGACCGTCTGCATTTACATCTGCAACATCTACAAAGGGGCCCTCTTGAGATAGTTTGTGTGGTAAGAGTATCTCAGCTATATAATCATCATAATCATACTCTTTATGTTTGTTATTAATGTTTATTTTTTCAGTAACATTGGTCATTAATGTTTTTTTGGTTTCTTTTTTCAAAGAGAAAGGGGTACCCTCATTAAAAGTGAGTTGGTGTATCTTATTTACTTCTAATGAAGTATATAATCTCAATCCTTTAGTTGGCCAATTAACTAGTAATGAATCTACATTTTTGGATGCTCCAAGACCAAAATGAATTCTTGAATCTGAGTGAGATTGAAAACCATTAGCATTTGCTAGTTCCCAGTATTGCTGTTTTCCGTCATCTAGAATAGAAACTTTTGCACCATATGGTATAGTAGCCTTATCTCTTAATTCAAGTGTGATAAAGTTGTTTTTGGTATTATTGTTTTTATAAACAACAGCTTCTTCATTTAGGTTGTTTAATACCAAATCAAGATCACCATCATTGTCTAAATCTGCGTATGCAGAGCCGTTTGTGTTTAATGCTACATCCTTAAGGCCCCACACTGCGCTTTGGTCTTTAAAGGTAAGATCTCCGTTGTTTTGGTATATGTAATTATATGTTTTTGACACAGGAATTTCTGCTTGTAGAATGTCAAATATTTTAGGATTTTTCACACCCTTATCTTTGTTTTTCGAGGTGTAATCCTTATTCATTACATCTCTTTTGTAACCGTTAGATACAAATAAATCTTTATACCCATCATTATCATAATCTGCAAATAGAGGGCTCCATGACCAATCTGTTTCTGCAATGTTTGACATCCATGATATTTCACTAAAAGTCCCATTCCCGTTGTTTAACTGCAGACTGTTATGCATGTCTTGATAATGAAGTTTAGCATCAACAAAACCTTGGTATAATTTTGGATTCATAGATGCCATATTCACCTTCTTTGAATAGTTGTCATTACCAAGCATTTCAGAATTAAAAATGTCCAATAATCCGTCATTATTAATATCTGCAACATCAAGACCCATGCTAAACTTTGACATATGCTTTAGGGCACTAAATAATTCATTTTTAAAGCGTCCGTTTTTTTGATTTATTAAAACATAATCTGGTTTGGAATAATCATTGGCTATGTATAAATCTTGCCAACCATCATTGTTAAGGTCTGCAGCTACTACTCCCAAACCAAAAGCTACATTTTGAAGCCCAGATTTTTTTGTAATATCTACAAATGTTCCGTTACGGTTTTCATAAAGTTTATCACTATCACTGTATGTTGCTCCTTTATCTTGGTAGGATACTTTTCCAGTAATTGTAGATTGATTAAATGAGGTGTGTTTCACGGGGTGATTGATGATGTAAACATCTAAATCTCCATCATTATCTTTGTCAAAAAAGCAAGCCTGTGTTGATCTAGATTGATCTGTGAAACCGTATTTTTCTGCACTCTCTGTAAAGGTTAAATCTCCGTTATTAATAAACAATAGGTTGGTGAGTTTGCTTTTTTCTGTATCCTTAAACCATCCAGCTCTGGATATAAATATATCTTGAAAACCATCCTTGTTTATATCTATAACTGTTACCCCAGTACACCAATCTGCGGTTTTTGAGTTTATACCAGCTCTAGGGGTGACATCCTCAAATTTTAAATCTCCTTTATTTATATAGAGTCTATTTGGAGCCATGTTTGCTGTTAAAACAACATCTAGTAAGCCATCGTTATTAAAATCTGCAGTTGCTACACCGCCACCATTATAAAAGTACTCATAATGGTAATAATTAGCGCCTTGGTTCTCGATGTTAAAATTGTTGAACTTTATTCCAGATTGATCACTAGAAACTGCAGAGAAAAGAGGGGCCTCTTTTTCTATAACTTCAGTAGTTGAAGTAACTGAAGGATTTAGTATTTCTTTTTTTGTATCGCTGCAAGCCGATATTAGTAAAACACCGATGACACCTAACATGTAGGCTGTGTTTCTAACTATATATGTACTACTCATAATTTTTGGTTCTAATATAAGTTTAAATTAGTTTTACAATTTATGAAATAATATTACAATTTCTTAAAAAGTATGGTGCTATAATTTTTAATTGAATAGCATTTTATTTAATATACTATTAGAAAAATATATGCGTGAACAAACCCCTTTAGAAGAAAAGTATAATTACCAAAGCCATGGTTTTGGTTTTGTTTTATCTATACTGGCTTTTGTACTTTTACTATTAACAAGCAACACTGGCTCTTACGGTACTCTATTTGCATCTGGTGTTTATGGTCTTTCGCTTTGCATCTTGTATTTCTGTTCGGCCAAATATCATCATACTCAGGATCCTGTTAAAAAACTGTTTTATAGAAAACTAGATCATATTAGTATCTACGTTTTAATTGCAGGTACCTACACGCCTTACACCCTTATTTTTTTAAACCATAGCAAAGGAGTATTGTTGTTTGGTATTGTATGGTCTATAGCACTGCTTGGCACCTTTTTAAAAATATTCTTTACAGGTAGATTTGAAATTATCTCTTTACTGTTATATCTTGTGATGGGGTGGTTAATTGTATTTGATTTTACCGCCCTAGCTTTGGCAGTTTCTTCAAGGGCTATTTCTCTGCTAGTTGCAGGAGGAGGGTTTTATACAGCTGGAATTTTATTTTATGTTTGGAATTCTTTAAAATACAATCATGTGCTTTGGCACCTATTTGTACTGGCAGGAAGTATTTGCCATTTTTTTAGTATTTACCTTGAACTTATATAAAGTAAGCAATAACTATTGCGGCTATAATAGTACTAAGTTTGGCTAAATTAAACTTATGGTCTTTACTGCTTTCAAATAAAATAGTAGTAGACACATGTAAGAAAATACCAATTGATATAGCATTTAACTCATCTTTATACACCATTAGCTCTGGGCTGTTTAAAGAAAGCCAACTTCCTAGTGGTGTCATAATAGCAAATAACAATAGAAAAGAAAGTATGGTAATTAGTGGATATTTTGCTTTAATAAAAAAGAAAGAAAGTATCATTGCGATAGGAATCTTATGCACTAATACGCCAATAAACATACTGGAGTGTTCTGAAATTGGAAAACCCTCAAATAAAGCATGAATAGAAAGACTGATAAATAGAAGCCAAGGAAAACTTTTCTGGTTTGCATGTATATGAACATGACCATGCTCTGCACCTTTGCTTAAAAACTCTAAACAGATTTGGAGCAGTATACCTACCATAATAAATGGCCCCACATACTCATTTGTAGATTGGTATACCTCTGGTAGTAATTCAAACAAAGTTACTGCCAATAAAAAAGCACCACTAAAGGCTAGGGGAAGCGATAGTTGTTGTGCATTTTTTTCTTTAAGTAGTAAGGCAACACCATACCCAATAAAAACCGCAAAAAACAAGGCTAGATAAATCATACTCCAAAAATAAGAATTAATCTCTCAGAAGTAGCAGTATCAAAAGCATTTAGGTGATAATCTCCAAAAGTTTGCTTTAATTTAAGTCCAGCTTCTTTAAAATAGGTTTTAAAATCTTTTAAGGTTAATGCTCTTACTTTTTCTGTAAACTCATAGTGGTTATTATCTACAAAAAAAGAAATATGTTTTTGAATATAACCATTATTAATTTCTCTTTTGATATCAAAAGAAATACCATCTACCATCTTGGTTTCTTGTTTTACTATATTTGATGCTACATAACAGACGTTTAAAAAGTCTATAACAGCTAGTCCGTTACTTGATAGATTTGCTTTAATAGCCTTAATGGTTCTTAGGTTATCTAGTTCGTTATCAAAATACCCAAAACTTGTAAATAAATTAAAAACAGTATTAAAAGCCCCTTTCTTGTAGGGTAGGCACATATCATGTACTGCAAATTTTAAGTTTTCTTTTTCAAATTTCTTTGCATACGTAATGCTTTGTGTAGATAAATCTACCCCCGTTACATCATAGCCCAAACTAGATAAATACCTAGAATGCCTGCCTTTGCCACAAGCTAGATCAAGAATTTTACTACTAGGATGTAGATGTAAATATTGGGTGAGTCTATCCATGAAATCTGCAGCCTCGCTATCATCTCTATCTTTATATAAAACATGATAATAAGGGCTATCAAACCATGAGGCAAACCAACTTGTATCTTCTTTTTGCATTGTATGATTTTACAGTGCTAAAATACTGTATTTTTGCAGGAGAATGAATGAAAAGTTATGACAAAAAATTTTAAAATGGTTGCTAAGACCTTATATGGTCTAGAAGAAATATTAGCCCAAGAATTAAGGCAACTTGGCGCTTCTAATATAGAGATTGGTGTGCGTAATGTTTCTTTTGAGGGAGACACCGGTTTTATGTACAAGGCTAACCTATGCTGCAGAACCGCAATTAAAATTTTAAAACCAATTACTGCTTTTAATGTTTTTAAAGAAGAGGATCTTTATCAAAAAGTCTATAATATTAACTGGCAACAGTATATGGATGTAAAAGGGTCTCTAGCGGTTGATGCAACTGTGTTTTCTGATTACTTTAAGCATTCACAATACATTGCCCTAAAAACCAAAGATGCCATTGTAGATCGCTTTAGAGACATGGAAGGTGAAAGACCAAATGTTGATCTAGACCACCCAACATTGCGGATTAATATTCATATAGATAGAAATATATGTACTGTATCTCTAGACAGCTCAGGACAATCTTTGCACAAACGTGGTTATAAAGTTGCAAACACACTAGCTCCAATTAACGAAGTATTGGCGGCCGGGATGATTTTAAAAGCAGGTTGGACAGGCCAGAGTGATTTTATTGACCCAATGTGTGGTGGAGGAACCCTTTTGGCAGAGGCTGCGATGATAGCTTGTAATATCCCAGCAAATTTAAATAAAGAAGAATTTGGCTTTGAAACATGGCCAGATTTTGATGTAGATTTATATGAACTCATAGAAAATGCTGCTTTAAAAAAGATTAAAGAGTTTCATTTTAAAATTGTGGGCTATGATATAGATCCTGTTACCTTAAAGAAAGCTAATGAAAATATAGTAGCTGCTAATCTTTCAGAATTTGTAACCCTTGAGCATTGTGATTTTTTTGAAACAGAAAAAGGTAGAGATAGACAATTATTTTTGGTATTCAACCCTCCCTATGATGAACGAATTTCTATAGATAATGTGGAGCGTTTTTATGCAAACATCGGGAACACTCTAAAGAGAAGCTACCCAGATTCTCAAGCTTGGATGATTACCTCAAACCTTGAAGCACTTAAATACGTAGGATTGCGTCCATCAAAGAAAATTAAGCTTTTTAATGGAAAATTAGAAAGTAAACTCGTGCAGTATGAAATGTACGCAGGAAGTAAAAAAGCCAAAAAGCAATAATTATTTCTTAATTAAAGGCAGCAGATAGGTTAGGTTGTACCCATACCCAACACCCCATTGACTAAAATCATAGGTCCTGTTAAAACCAGGAATGTAAAGATTGTCAAAATTTTCTGGAACTATCTCAGATAACTTTCTTTTGAGTTGCAGATTTAAAGATAAATAGACATTGTTTAACACCTCTGTTTTTACTCCAATTATAAACTCTGCCCAGTGTGCATTTAGGTTTGTATACTCAATGTTTTGTGAAACAAATGTAGGAGGAAAGCTTTGGTTAGTGGAGTAGATGTCATACCCTAATAATTCTTGACTAAAACTAGAAAATCCATATCTAAGACCCGTAAATATTTCATTGGTCATACCGGCCCAATTTAAATAGGCATTGTAGTTAAGGCCAACTTTAAAGTAAGAACCTTTTGTGATGGCGTTTATATTAGGTTCTAAATAGTCCTTTTTTTCATTTCCTAATTCTGCTGCAAGGTAGAACCTGTCTTGTATTCTGAAATCTGCTAGAAGTTCAATCCCTTGATATCCATCCTCCAAAACACTGCGTAAAGGTTTTGACAAATCCAAACCAAAACGCAAGCCGTATTTGGTTTTTTGGGCTATGGTGTCTTTTGTTTTTTCTAGGTTCTCTTGCGCCACCGTATTTAGGGTAGCAAAAAGAGTACTAATGAAAAATAGTAATATGGGTAATATCTTCATTTTCTACCGTGGTATTGTTAACACTACTAACAAGCATCCAGTTTGCACTACCCTCTGCTTGTATTGTGGGGTCTATATCTGTAAAGCTGGTCCGAAATCCGCAGGCTCTATTTATGTAAATATCTGCACCTCTTTGATAAGTAACATTAAATGCATCTGTGTTTGGCTCATTGCCTTGATACCCTTTTGTGAAATTATAATCTACACTTGTAGCTATTGGGTTAAGTGGTATTTTATAAAGAGTGTCTGTTCTAGCTATTACAACTTCTGTTTGAGATGTATTAGCCAAAGTAATCCTTAAATTATCTACTGCCTTTACCTGTGAAGGATTGCTAATATCCATAAATTTTATAACAAGTAGGGGTGTGGTTTGAGTGTCTTCTGGGCAAATATCATCACGGGTACAACCCCAAAGAGAAAGGGTGGTTAAAAGCAATAGTATTATTTTTTGTTTCATACTCAAATGTAAAGCTACAAATTATATTATTTTTTTTCAAGCAAGACAACATTCTCAACATGATGTGTTTGCGGAAACATGTCTACAGGCTGTACTTTAGTTACCTTGTAGTGCTCATCTAAGAGCGCTAAATCTCTTGCCTGTGTTGCACTGTTGCAACTCACATACACAATTTTTTGAGCGCCTAACAAAATAAGTTGTTCTATGACATCTTTGTGCATACCATCACGAGGTGGGTCTGTAATGACAACATCGGCAACACCATGTTTTGCAATAAAGTCTTGATTAAAGACTTGCTTCATGTCACCCACATAAAACTCGCAATTAGTAATGCCATTTCGCTCTGCGTTTTGTGTGGCAGCAGTTATAGCATCTGGAACAGACTCAACACCAATTACTTTTTTTGCTTTTGCAGCAACAAATTGAGCGATGGTTCCAGTACCGGTGTACAAATCAAAAACAAGCTCGCTTCCCGATAAATCAGCAAACTCTCTGGTTATTTTATAAAGCTCAAATGCCTGATCACTATTTGTCTGATAAAAAGATTTTGCATTAATCTTAAAGGTTAATCCTTCCATTTGCTCAAATATATGATCTCTCCCTTTATAGCAAATAACCTCTTGATCATAAATAGTGTCATTTCCTTTGCCGTTAATGACGTATTGTAAAGAGGTAATCTCCGGAAACTCTTTGTATATAGCATCTAGTAACGCCTCTCTTTTTAATTTATCTTCGGCAAAGAGTTGGAGTAAAACCATCAATTCTCCAGTGCTAGCAGTTCTTAACATTAAGGTGCGTAATATACCGGTTTGATTTCTGGTATTAAAAAAAGGAATCTCTAGCTTTTCAGCAGTATGCTTTATAAAATCTCTAATGGCATTACTTGGGTCCTTTTGCAGATGGCATTTGTTAAGGTTTAAAATTTTATCCCACATACCTGGAATATGAAAACCAAGTGCGTTTTTATCTGTAATAATTGTATCTCCTTTAATTTGTTCTAGTGTGAGCCATTTACTGTCACTAAATGAAAATTCCATTTTATTTCTATAAAAATACTGTTCTTTAGAGCCTAAAATGGGTGTAATATCCGGCAATGCAACTTTGCCAATACGGCTTAAATTGTTTTCTATTTCTTTTTGTTTGAAAAATAATTGGTGCTCATACCCCATATGTTGCCATTTACAACCTCCACAAGTACCAAAATGTTCACAAACAGGATCCACACGTTTGTCTGAGGCTTTGTGAATTTCTATTGCAGTACCTTCAAAGTATGCTTTTCTTTTTTTAGTAGTTTGCACAGATACAATATCTCCTGGAACCGCATTGTTTATGAATACCACACGTCCATCTGCAGCCTTGGCAATTGCTTTTCCTTTAGCACCTGCATCAATTACTTCAAGATGTTCTAATACAATTCTGTTTTGAGATTTTTTTCTAGCCATAGTGTAAAAATACTATAAATGACTTATTAATATTGTGCAACGACTTTAAAAAAACATATTAAATTTAGTAATTTTACAAAAGGATGATTTCTCTCCTCCGCTGAATTTTTGAGCAATCAAGAAAATAAAGGTATTGTAGGAATTTCATGTATTAATTTTTAAAATTTTATGTTATGTCTATAACAGAGAAAACATTGTCTCAACAAGCCATTGATCAAGAGAATAAATATGGAGCTCACAATTATCATCCACTACCAGTTGTTTTAAATAAAGGCGAAGGTGTTTATGTTTGGGATGTAGAGGGTAAAAAATATTATGATTTTCTATCTGCATATAGTGCCGTTAACCAAGGGCACTGTCATCCAAAAATTGTTGGAGCAATGACAGCCCAATCGCAAACCCTAAGTTTAACATCTCGTGCATTTTACAACGACATGTTAGGAAAGTACGAAGAGTTTGCAACGTCCTATTTTAACTTTGATAAAATATTGCCAATGAACACTGGGGCAGAGGCTGTAGAGACGGCTTTAAAGATTTGTCGTCGTTGGGCCTACCAGGTAAAAGGAATCCAAGAAAATAAGGCAGAGATTGTTGTGTGTAACAATAATTTTCATGGAAGAACAACCACTATTATATCATTTTCTAATGACCCGGTTGCAAAAGCAAATTTTGGTCCCTATACCAATGGATTTATTAAAGTAGAGTATGATAACCTGCAGGCTTTGAAAGATGTTTTAGAGACTAATAAAAATATAGCAGGATTTCTAGTAGAACCTATACAGGGAGAGGCTGGCGTTTTTGTACCTAGTGAAAATTATTTGAGAGATGCTAAGGCATTATGCGAAACTTATAACGTTCTTTTTATTGCAGACGAAGTTCAAACAGGAATTGCCAGAACTGGTAGGCTTTTGGCTACTTGTGGTAACTGCTCTTGCGAAAAGAGAGACTGTAGCGGTACCCCAGATGTTAAGCCAGATATATTAATTTTAGGTAAAGCCTTAAGTGGTGGTGCGTATCCAGTTTCTGCCGTATTGGCAAATGATCCCATCATGAAGGTAATCACACCAGGATCTCATGGGTCAACCTTTGGAGGTAATCCAATTGCAGCGGCTGTTGCAATGGCCGCTTTAGAGGTTGTTGTAGATGAAAAGCTTGCAGAAAATGCATATAATTTAGGAATTATTTTTAGAGCAGAACTTAACAAGTTCATAAAAACTAGTACTATTTGTAATGAGGTAAGGGGTAAGGGTTTATTAAACGCAATACTTATCAATGATGATGAGCAGAGTGATACTGCCTGGAACATTTGTATGAGACTACGTGACAATGGTTTGTTGGCAAAACCTACCCACGGAAATATTATTCGTTTTGCGCCACCGCTTGTAATGAATCTGGAGCAGCTGCACGAGTGTATTTCTATTATTACAACAACACTAAAAGAATTTGAGGTGTAACTCTAAGGCCAATACATTCACAAAAAGAGCTGCTATTATAATAGCAGCTCTTTTTGGTATCATACCTTTTAAACAATACATTTAATTTTACAGATATAAATTCATGTGATGTATGAGTATCTATAGTATGAAAATTGTACTTTTAACATCATAATACTAAGACAATGAAAAAAGGGGATACGGTACAGGTTCTTGATGATAACGTTGAAGGGACTATTGTTTCTATTGAAAATAATACCGTTGTTGTTAAAACCCTGGACGGTTTCCAAATAGCCTATGAAAGGCAAGAACTACTCGTTTTAGAAAACCCAATCTCATCTCAAGAATTCTCTGTGGCTAATATTTCTGAGGTATTAAAAAACAAAGAAGTAGTTACTCATAAAAAAACCAAGGGACAAAAGCCAAAACAACGGGTAAAGCCCGCAATGGAGGTAGATTTACACATACATCAATTGGTTTCCTCTCAAAGAGGTCTTAGTAATTATGACATGCTAGAGATACAACTAGATACAGCAAAAAGACAATTGCATTTTGCCATGAAAAAAGGAATACAACGTGTGGTGTTTATTCATGGTGTTGGCGCTGGTGTATTAAGGCAAGAATTAGAGTATCTTTTAAAAAGATACGATGCTGTTAGCTTTGAAGATGCAAACTTCCAGAAATACGGTAGAGGAGCTACAGAAATTTATATCCACCAAAGTAAATTATAAGGTTTAAAACTCTGGAGTTAGCATAATAGTTTCATTTCTTATTTGCTCAATAACACCAAGAGTATATGTTTGAATAATAATTTGCTCCTGTGTACTTACCAAAACTAGGTTGTCTATAATGATGGTACCATCACTTGTTCTGTTGTACAGATGCTCCTTATAAGCCTCTATAACAACGCTTGTAGTTATATCTGGATCAAGATAGTTTGGTAATCCGCCAGGGGTTGCAATATCATCTGCAGGATTTAGGTTTTGATCTATATCTTCATTTATGGTGAGCACCCCATCGTTATCGTCATCAGGATCTAGATAATCTGGCATACCATCAAGGTCTGTGTCTCTAGGGTTTAATGGGTCTTCACCAATTTCTTGTGAGGTTAATACATTATCTCCATCATCATCAAAATCATGGTAATTTGGGATACCATCACCGTCAAAATCTCCAAAACCTTCTTGTGACAAATCATCCGAATTTACAAAATCTATACCATCAAAATCATCTAGGGTTGTCTCAGATATAAGATTAGCGATTCCAGAAGTGCCAATATATTCTAAAACCACTCCAGGAGAAGTAGCAGGAACTGGATTACAAAAATAACTAGAAGTTACACTATCATCGAACCCTCTATAATTTACAATACTCCCTGTACTGCTTAAATTAAATGTTTGTGTTCCTGTCTCTATAAACAGCTCTTGGCTGGTAGGAATAAGTAGAGAAATACTCTCATTTACTTGAGGGTTTATTTTAAAAAAAACAACATTAGAAGTGTCTCCACATTGCTGTAATTGTGCATCCTCAAAATCAAAATTTGTTACAATAATATCACCGTCATTGCAGCCTTGAAATAATAAGGGTATAAAAATTAATAGTACGAGTTTTTTCATTTTTATTTCTCTAAGATTAAATAGCCATACAAAGTAACGCATTTCTTTAGGATAGGGGTGTTATTCATTAATAAAATATCTGTATTTTTGTTTTAAGTTTACTTTATAACCCTTTAATATTTTACTATTGAAAAAGGTATATTTTGACAATGCTGCAACAACACAGGTTCGATCTGAGGTAATTAATACAATGACCCAAGTGTTGCAAACTGAGTTTGGAAACCCATCTTCTACCCATGATTTTGGGAGGTCTTCTAAGGCTTTAATTGAAACTGCTAGAAAAGAAGTAGCCCAAATATTAAATGTTTCTACCTCTGAGATTATTTTCACCTCTGGTGGTACAGAAGCAGATAATTTGGTGCTTAACGGCTGTGTTAAAAACCTTAGTGTTACAAGAATTATCTCAAGTAAAATAGAACACCACGCAGTGTTATACGCAATACAAGAATTGCAAGCAAGCCATAACATTACTGTTGAATATGTTAATTTAGATCATTGCGGCGCCATAGATTTTAACCATTTGGAAAGTCTTCTTTCAGATACTACCCAAAAGACTTTGGTAAGTTTAATGCATGTCAATAATGAAATAGGTAATATTCTTGATCTAAAACATGTAGCGACTCTTTGTAAGACATACAATACCCTATTTCATAGCGATACGGTTCAATCTATAGGTCATTATCATTTAGATTTTAGTGACATCCCCATAGATTTTGCGGCTGTTGCAGCTCACAAATTTCATGGGCCAAAAGGAGTTGGTTTTGCATTTGTTAGAAAGAACTCTGGGATAAGACCTATGATTGTTGGCGGAGCTCAAGAGCGAGGTATGAGAGCGGGTACAGAGCCTGTATATGCTATAGTTGGGATGGTTGAGGCATTAAAGATTTCTTATCAAAACTTAGCGCAAGAAAAAAAATACATCACAGGGCTAAAAGATTATTTTAAAGAGTCTCTGGTTAAAGAAATACCAGAAATTCAATTCAATGGCCAGTGTGATGATAATGACAAGAGTTCCTATACAGTTCTTAACGTGTGTATTCCTGTTTCTCCAGAAAAAGGGACGATGCTATTGTTTCAATTAGATCTAAAAGGAATTGCGTGTTCTAAAGGTAGCGCTTGCCAGAGTGGAAGTAATAAGGGATCTCATGTGTTGTCTGAAATATTAAAAGAGGAGGATTTAGCAAAGCCTTCAATACGATTTTCTTTTTCAAGCTTTAATACTAAAGATGAAATTGATTATGTTGTACAAACCCTTACAACTTTTGTTAAGCCAGGAAATGTTCTAGAACATTAATAGGTTTAAATCACTGTGAGGAATATCAAACCAATTACTTACTGCTTTACTAGTTAAGATACCCCTATAAAAATAGATTCCATTTTTTAAACCTCTATCAAAACGGATGGCTTGCTCTAAGCCACCAGATTCTGCTATCTGCAATAGATATGGTGTAAAAATGTTACTTATTGAAATAGATGCTGTTCTTGGGTACCTAGCAGGTATGTTTGGAACACCGTAATGAATTACCCCATGTTTAATAACCGTTGGGTTGTCATGAGAGGTCATTTCAGTAGTTTCAAAACACCCACCCATATCTACACTAACATCAATAATGATTGCTCCTTCTTTCATGTTTTTGACCATATCTTGAGTAACTATAATAGGAGAGCGATTACTTCCTCTAACAGCGCCAATGGCAACATCACATCTTCGAAGAGACTTCATTAAATTTTTTGGCTGTATGGTAGAAGTATAAAGGGTATGACCAACTTTATATTGCAATTCTCTAAGACGTGTTATTGAACTATCAAACACCTTAACATTAGCGCCAAGACCTATGGCAGATCGTATTGCAAATTGACCCACGGTACCTGCTCCAATTACAACAACCTCTACAGGTGGTACTCCACTAATATTACCAAAGAGTAGGCCTTTGCCTTTTTGAGCATTCACCATAAGCTCTGAGGCTATAAGCACAGATGCTGTTCCTGCTATTTCACTAAGAGCTTTAACGGCAGGGTAGGAATGATCTTCATCTTTGATAAACTCAAAGGCAAGGGCAGTAATTTTCTTTTTTGCTAAGGCCTGCAAATAACTTTTTTGTCTTGTTTTAAGCTGCAGGGCAGATATCAACACTGTTTTTGGATTAATTAAAGCTATTTCCTCTAGTGTTGGCGGTTCTACTTTTAATATAATTGGACAGCCAAATACTTTTTTTGTCTCTGTAGTAATTTGTGCTCCAGCTTCACTATAGGCTGTGTTAGAGAATCCAGCCTGTTGCCCAGCACCATCTTCTAGTAAAACCCTGTGCCCATTTGCAACAACTGCTGCAACGGCATCTGGTGTCAAGCAAATGCGTTTTTCTTGAGCATGAGTTTCTTTAGGCAAGCCTATATATAAGGCTCCTTTTTGTTTTGAAATTTCTAAGGTCTCTTCTTGCGGAAGTAATTGAGCCTTGGTAAATGGAGAAGTGGGTTTTGACATGATGCATGGTTAACTGCAACAATTTACAATTTTTTTTAGCCACACCATAAAAAAAAGCAAATCACCTTTTCATTCTCTATGAAAATAACTCCCCAGTTATAGCATGTTAGTAATCAGATGATTTGCTGGGTCAAATATTTAATAATATCTGTTTGTATCCTAATGGTGTTGTTATACATTCATAAAAAAGCACTGTTAATTCTTGAATTACCAGTGTGAAATAATATGCTTACACTTTGTATTTCAGTTAGTTATCGTTAAATCAAATGTGTTATTTAGCCTGAGTGTAATAAGCCCCATGATTTTCACTAAATTTATCATAACAAACTATAAAGCATACCAATGTATTTAAAATCCCTTTTAATTTTATTGTTTTCATTGTCTGTATATGCTCAAGAGCTGTCTAATATTGAACTATTATCACTAGAAGACGAGGGTTTACTTGAGTATTTTGAAACAGTAAGGCATGATTCTTTGAAGGCCTCCTTTGCAGCTAGCATATACCTGCAGCGAGCAAAGGATAGGGCAGACACCATTATGATGGCTCGCGGTTTTGATAGATTGGCACAGTCTTATAGCCCTTATACCAATATTAAATACACTGATAGTGTTATAGCCTTGACTTTAAAATCAAAACACATTACTTACCCAGCCTTTGGTTATATTTTAAAAGCATACAATTATGACAAGCTCGATCAATTCAAAAAATCCAATGAGTACAGCTATATAGCCTATAATCACGCCTTAGAAGCGGGTAATTTGAGCCAGCAGTTATATATCCTTGAAGCGTTTATTTTCAATAAAGTGGTTTGGGGTAATAAAAAAGAAGCTCTTGCCTTGCAGCAAAAAAGGCATCAGCTGTTAATGAGTAAAGCATATTTACAAAAATTATACCTAGCCACAAGAGCCGGTGCAAGAGATAGCATAGACGGCTATTATACCAAACAAAAAACAGATTCTTACTTAAGTTTTGCTATTTGCCACCATTACTTGGCTCAGCGAGATTCTACACAGTATTATCTAGACATCGCAAAAGACCTTATAGATGATAATAGACCAAATAATATTAATGCTATGAAATCTCTGTACTATGAAATAAGTATGGAGCACTATTACTTTAAAAAAGACTATGCTACTTCTTTAAAATATAATGATTCATTAATGATTTTCAGTAATCTTTTAAATGCTAATTTAATGAACATATCATTATTTAAAGGTTTGTCTTTGTATGCTAGAGGTGATGCTATTGAAGGTTTAGCATATTTGAATAAAGCAGATTCTGTTTTTGACACTGGAGATAGGATCAATGTACAGCAACAGGATAATTTATTGTTTGAAAAATTAAAATCACACTATAGCAGCCTGGGTGATTATAAAAACCAAATTAAATATCTTAATAAACAGTTACTACTCGATAGCTTACTTACTATAAAAACCCTTGGCTTTGAGAGTGATGTTATACGTAAGATAGAAACCCCAACGCTAATAAAAGAGAAGCAAGAGGTTGAATTAAAACTTGCCTTACAGACTATTAAATCTAGACAGCGCATCACTTATATTGTGCTTATTTTTGGAGTGTTTACAGCAGTGCTACTATGGTATATACACAAACAAAAAACATATAAAAAAAGATACCATCAACTTATTGATAAGCAAAATAAGCTAGAAGTAACTGGCCAAACAAAGCAGAGTGATTTAAATATTTCTGAGGCTCTTATCCAGGATATTTTAGAGCGGCTAGAGGTATTTGAAGAGCAAAAACAATACCTGTCACCAAACGTTTCTTTGCAAAGCTTGTCTAAAGATTTACAAACAAACCCAAACTACCTCTCTAGGGTTATTAATTTCAATAGAGATAAGAATTTCTCTCAATATTTAAATGATTTGCGTATTGCCTATGCATTAGAGGCCCTACAAGAAAATCCAACTTTTTTAAGATATTCTATCAAAGCAATTGCATTGGAGTGCGGTTATACAAACGCTACGTCTTTTTCAAGGGCATTTTTTAAACAAACAGGATTGTATCCGTCTTTTTATATTAGGCAGTTAAGTAAAAATAAATAGGGTAGTAGAGTAGTACTTCTTGCAAATTAAATAAGAACTATGTCTCCAAAAGATTTAAGACAATAAAGTAATTATAGCTTGATTTATTATCTAAATAAATCTTTTAGTTGCTGCAGTAGTGTTTTGTTGTTACCTAGTTCTTCTTCAAAGGCCTTCAAATCTATTCCTCTTAAGGTGTTAAATAGTTTTGCTCTAATAAGATAAACTGAAGGGACCACAATCATCATTATAGGAAATACGTAAAAAAGTTCTATTTCATCTACTCCTTCATTTTCTTGTATTAAACCCCATATTTGAAAAGAGTACATGCCAATTGGAATAAGTAATATCCAATGCCACCAGTGTTTGCATGTGAAAAACCAAATAAATAACAGTAGTAATGGTATAATCTTATTTGCTAAATACCATGTATAATCAAACCAAGAACGGAATGCTGTTTCGGCAGTAAAAAAAGAAGTTTCCCAAATCTTTACATCTGGGAAACTTTTATATGAGTAGAACAATAATGGTGTAATAGCAATTACAATTACTACTAAACTACCTGCAAATAAGTTTTTAACCGTTGGCTGCTGGTCTGTTGTGTTTGTGTTTAACTTGTTGTTCTGTTTGATCATTGTCTAGGTTCTCAGGAGTACAAGAGGTTGCAAATAATCCTATTAATACTATTGCTATGATACTAAGTGTTTTTAAATTTTTCATAATCTATAATTTTGTGAGAGTTATACCACAAAACTATCGCGAAAAAAGACAAGTTTCGAAATTATCTTCGTCATATCTTGTTAGGTTAGCTTTTTGTTAAAATAGTACGTATTTCGTCTTATAATTTTTTTATTAACAAAAACCTTATTGGATATGAAATTTTAAAAATGTAGTAAAGCAAACTAGCCTGTAGGCATTAGCATTGCTGTTCTTGTTCCATTAGCATTTAATTTTAATTCAATTCTATTGCACTTAATTGTTGATAAAAAGCTTCCTATATTTTGAGGCCATTCTATAAATGTAAAATGTCCAGCGTTTAAGTAATCTTCAATCCCAATATCAAACGCTTCCTGCTCACTGTTGAGTCTGTAACAATCAAAATGGTATAACAGGTTATTAGTAGCTTGATATTCATTTACTATAGAAAATGTAGGACTACTTAAGGTCTCTACAACCCCTAATTCTTTGGCTAACTCCTTGATTAACGTTGTTTTACCAACACCCATATCTCCATAAAACAAAATAGTTTTTTCAGAAAAATGAGTGATCAATTTAGAAGCTACTGCCTTAATTTCATCAAGTGAAAACGTAATTTCCATAAAAAAATTAACACAAATATACCAAATTATGTCTTTTAACGCATTATTCTAACCAAATAAAAATAAACCCGCGAATATTCCTACATAAATACTACCTGGGAGACAAAGTAACAAACGGAATAACCATCTCCTCTAAAGATACGCCACCATGTTGGTAAGTGTTTCTGTAATACCCTACATAATGATTAAAATTATTAGGGTAGGCAAAAAACAAATCACTCTTTGCGAAAATAAACGAACTACTCATATTTATTTTAGGCAACTGTATGGTAGTTGGGTTAATAGCCGCCAATACATCCTTGCTTTGATAGGTTAAACTCTTGCCTGTCTTGTATCTTAAATTTGAGCTTGTGTTTTTGTCTCCAATTACTTTGCTAGGATTCTTTACGTTTATGGTTCCGTGATCTGTAGTTATCATTAGTGTAAAGCCTAGTTGTGATGCTTGCTGAATGATATCCATCAGTGGCGAGTTTTTAAACCAGCTTTGGGTTAATGATCTGTATGATTTATCTGTGGAGGCAAGTTCTTTTATTACTTCCATTTCTGTCTTAGAGTGAGAGAGGATATCTACAAAGTTATAAACCACTACCGTTAAGTCTTCATTTTTGTGACTTTTAAAACTCTCTGCCAGCCGCTTTCCTTGCTTTAGGCTAGATATTTTATGATAACTCCAATCCAAATCTAAACCTAGTCTTTTGAGTTGTGCTGCTAGAAATTTATCTTCATACATGTTCTTACCTCCTTCATCTGTATCATTTAGCCACAGATCTGGGTGTAGTTTTTCCATGTCACTTGGCATAAGGCCACTAAATATTGCATTTCTTGCATACTGTGTTGCTGTTGGCAAAATACCGAAGTACATATCTTCTGTATTTTTTTTATAACTATTGGCAACAAAAGGTTCAAAGGCTTTCCATTGGTCATACCGAAGGTTATCTACTACCACTAAAAGAGTTGGAGTGCCCTTTTTTAATTGTGGGGCTACTTTGTCTCTAAAGAGCGTGTGAGACATGGTGGGAGGCTCTATGCTATTGTCAAAACATTTTGGGTAATTTTTATCAATAAATTTACAAAATTGATTATTTGCTTCTGTTTTTTGAGACTCAAGAATTTCAAACATCCCGGTGTCTTCAATGTTTTCTAACTCAAGCTCCCAATACACAAGTTTTTGGTACATCTCTGCCCACTGCTCAAAACTATTAACCATAGATAGATCCATAGCAATTTTACGAAACTCCTGTTGGTAATTTGAGGTGGTCTTTTCTGAAATTAATCTAGAATGATCCAAATTCTTTTTTAAACTCAATAATATCTGGTTTGGATTTACTGGTTTAATTAAATAATCTGCAATTTTAGAACCTATGGCTTCCTCCATAATATATTCTTCCTCACTTTTTGTAATCATTACCACGGGAAGAGAGGCGTTCATTTCTTTTATTTCTGCAAGAGTCTCTAGTCCTGTAAGACCGGGCATATTTTCATCAAGAAAAACAATATCAAAAGAAGTGTTTTTTATCTCCTCAATGGCTTCTGTCCCGCTTTGAGCTTTTGTTACATGGTAGTTTCTCTTTTCTAGAAACATGATGTGTGGTTTCAATAAATCAATTTCATCGTCTACCCAAAGTACTTTTATGTTGCTCATTTTGTTATGGTATTTACTACAAACGTAGCGTTAATTCTTAATAATGTATGTTTCTCAAATGATATTTTATCCCGAATTTTTAACAGCATTACACAGCTTTACGTTTTTGATTGCTTAATTTTGCTGCTATATTTAACACTATTGAATAATAAGACATTAAACTTGAGTAACAATCTTAAAATAGTAAACGATCCTATCTATGGTTTTATTACCATACCAAGCGCCCTAATTTTTGATTTAATTGAACATCCCTATTTTCAGCGCCTTCGCAGGATATCACAAATGGGTATGTCTTACCTTGTATACCCTGGCGCGCATCATACTCGTTTTCATCACGCTTTAGGTGCCATGTTTTTAATGCAAAAAGCGGTTCAAGTGTTACGGTCTAAGGGAGTAGCGATATCTGACCAGGAACAAGAGGCCTTACTTATTGCCATTTTATTACATGATATAGGTCATGGACCCTTCTCTCATGCTATGGAGCATAGCATTGTAGAAAACATCTCTCATGAAGAAATTTCCTTACTCTTCATGGAAGAACTCAATACCCTATTTGATGATAGATTAACTCTAGCGATTACTATTTTTAAAAATCAATACCACCGCAAATTTCTACATCAGTTAATATCTAGCCAGCTAGACATGGACCGCCTGGATTACTTACGTCGTGATAGTTTTTATACTGGTGTGAGTGAAGGATCTATAAATAGTGAGCGCCTTATAGCAATGCTGCATGTAAAAGAGGATAGGTTAGTGGTAGAGGAAAAAGGAATTTACTCTGTAGAAAAATTTATTATAGCCAGAAGGTTAATGTACTGGCAAGTATACTTGCATAAAACAGGTTTGGTTGCAGAACAGTTGTTGATGCGTTTATTGAAACGTGCTAAAGTGTTATCTCATCAAGGAGAGACTCTAGAGAGTAGTCAAGCGCTCTCTTATTTTTTAAAAACAGCAATAACTCAAGAAGACTTTGATACATCTGTTTTAGAAAAGTTCTCAAAACTTGATGATTATGATATTATAGGAGCTATGAAATCTTGGCAATACCATACAGATTTTGTTTTAAAAACACTCTCTAGTATGTTGCTTAATAGAGACTTATTGAAAATTGAAATTCAGCATAAAGAATTCCCTGAACATAAAATTTCAGATAAAAAGCAACAAGTAATGCAGCAATATAACCTAACTGAGGACCAGGCATCGTATTTTGTTTTTAGTGATACTATCTCAAATCAAGCCTACCGCATGGATAAAGACACGATTAATTTAGTCACTAAAACAGGTGAGGTGATAGATGTAGCAAGGGCTAGTGACCAATTAAACATCGAGGCGCTTTCTGAAAAAGTAACCAAACACTATCTGTGTTATCCCAAGGCGCTTTAATTGCACTTTTTTTCTATTTTTGTAATTATGAATAAGCACACAAGCATCCAATCAGATTTTCATACTTTTTGGCTAAAGATATACACCCAGCAAACCCTTTAAACTTCATGAAATTTACAGCAAGTCAAATAGCAGGTATTCTAGAGGGAGAAGTAGATGGAGATGCATCTATTGAGGTGTCTAAACTTGCTAAAATAGAAGAAGGGTTACCAGGGAGTTTAACTTTTTTGGCAAATCCAAAATACACTCCCTACATATATACTACAAAAGCATCTATTACCATTGTAGATAAAACATTTGTTGCAGAGCAAAAATATACTACAACATTACTACGTGTTGATAATGCGTACGAGGCTTTCTCAAAACTCCTGGAATATTACAATCAGGTCAAAATGAATAAAACAGGTGTTGAAGATCCTGTTTTTGTTTCAAAAACAGCCTCTTTAGGAGACAACATTTACCTTGGTGCCTTTGCATATATTGGAGAGAATGTAACAATTGGAGACAATGTTAAGATATATCCAAATGTATATATCGGTGATAATGTTACAATTGGAGATTATAGTGTTTTATTTTCTGGAGCAAAATTATACTCAGAAACTATAGTCGGCACCCATTGTGTTATTAACAGTGGCGCTATTATAGGAGCTGATGGTTTTGGGTTTACACCCAATGAAAAAGGAGAGTTTACTAAAGTACCTCAAACAGGAAATGTTATTTTAGAAGATTATGTAGATGTAGGAGCTGCAACTACTATAGATAGAGCTACTTTAGGATCTACCATTATCCGTAGAGGTGTTAAATTAGACAATCAAATTCAAATCGCCCACAATGTTGAGATTGGACAAAACACAGTGATTGCTGCCCAAACCGGAATTGCAGGGTCTACCAAGATAGGGTCTCAATGTTTAATTGGAGGGCAGGTTGGGTTTGCCGGCCACTTAACTATAGGTGATAATGTTCGTATACAAGCCCAAAGTGGTGTAGGGAAAAACATTAAAGACAACGAAACAATTCAAGGGTCTCCATCATTTAACTATGGAGATTTTAGTAAAAGCTATGTGCATTTCAAGAATTTACCTAAAATAATGAAACGCTTTAATGCTATAGAAAAAAAAATAAATGATGAGTGATATACTTCCAAATCAATGTACCCTTAAAAGTGACGTGACCCTCAATGGAGTAGGTCTTCATACGGGTAAAAATGTGACATTAACTTTCAAGCCGGCCCCTGCTAATACAGGATATGTTTTTAAGCGTATAGACCTAGAGGGCGAACCTTGTATTGTCGCAGATGCTAATTATGTAACAAATACGCAACGAGGTACTAATCTTGAAAAAGACGATGTAACTATTCAAACATCAGAGCATGTACTAGCTGCTCTTGTTGGGTTAGAGGTAGACAATTGCATTCTAGAATTAAATGCCTCAGAGCCACCAATTATGGACGGCTCATCAAAGTTTTTTGTAGAAGCAATTGAGAAGGCTGGTATTGTAACTCAAGATGCTGTTAGAGAAGAGTACGTTGTCACAGAGATTATCAATTACATAGATGAAGAAACTGGAAGTGAGATAACAATTTTACCTTCAGACACCTACCAAGTAACAACAATGGTTGATTTTGGCACCAAGGTATTAGGTACCCAAAACGCCTCCATAAAGAATATCTCTGAGTTTAAATCTGAAATTTCTGACTCTAGAACCTTTAGCTTTCTTCATGAAATAGAAATGCTACTTGATCACGGTCTTATAAAAGGTGGTGATTTAAATAATGCCATTGTATATGTAGACAAGCAATTGTCTGAAAAGACGATGGA